>Ga0209024_1000671_pt1 | contig 48104 bp, 46 predicted proteins | sample AutmiccommunBRH5_FD_187380 | JGI IMG/M metagenome (GOLD analysis project Ga0209024, IMG submission 187380) | Deep subsurface microbial communities from Mt. Terri, Switzerland - Autotrophic microbial communities BRH/5 (SPAdes) (version 2) | ecosystem: Environmental > Aquatic > Deep subsurface >... | reverse complement strand
GCAGTTTTTTATGATTCCCACCCGATCCGTTCGGGCTGAGGAGGCGCGCGCACCGCATTTCAGGTGTAACTCGTCTTTCTGTGTGCCGTCTCGAAGCCTTTGCACAGTGCCTAAGGCTTCGAGACGGCGCATCAGTGTACGTGCTACAGCCAAACTCCTGTGTATGCGCCTCCTCAGCCCGAACGGATCGGGGGTAAATTGAACGCAAGATCGCTGTAACTTACCCTGTAATTTATTCAAACGCATCAAATATGACCTTGTAATTTTCCGTGTGTCCACAACGCATCCCAAAATTTATCACATACACTGGCTTCAATAGGTAAAAAATACATCTTATCGGTGGCAAATGCATGGCATTTTACCGCATCTTTTTCGGTCATTACTATCATGTCTTCCTTCATGCATAAATCATTCGGTCGAAATGGATGATGATCGGCAAAAGGATAGCTTTTAAATGACACCCCCAGCTGGTTCAGTGTCAGAAAAAATCGTTGTGGATTTCCGATCGCTGCAACTGCGGCAACCGGGCGACTTAATTGCTCCAATTGAATTGATTTACCACTGACAAGCTGCAAGAATTCACCCGGAACCAGATCCATGCGGTAAGCATCAGGCCATTGTCCTCCATTTACAACAATAAAATCAACAGCTTGCAATCGTTTTATACTTTCTCGTAATGGGCCGGCTGGAAGACACAAGCCATTACCCATACCACGAATACCATCAATAACAACGATTTCCAGCACACGACCCATCGCATAATGCTGCAAGCCATCATCACTGAGAATAATTTGGCTTTGATGATTATCCAAAAGATATTGCACGGCCTGTGCACGCTTGGGCGCAATAACGACAGGGCATTGGGTTTTTTTTGCAAGCAACAAAGGCTCATCACCGACAAAATCTGCGCTTTCATCGATACAAATTTCATGAGGGAAGTGACAAACACTCGCACCATAACCTCGGCTGACTATACCTACACGTAATCCACGTGCCTTAAATTTCTGTGCCAAGGCAATCACCAGCGGTGTTTTACCAACGCCCCCGACAGTTAAATTTCCAACAACAATAACAGGTACTGCAAACCGTTCCTGGCGAAAACGCCGGAGGTAACTGCGACGAAGCGAGCTAACGGCCTGGTATACAAGGGCCAAAGGGTACAAAAGCCAGCGCCCGGGATGACGTGTGTACCAAAGCTTCTCCAGCAGTTTTGCAATGATCATTTACGCTACCACTTCATCCACATGTTGCTCCACACCAAATTTCTGCACCTGATAAAGCTGAGCATACTGACCTTTTAGGGCAAGTAACTGCAAATGGGTGCCCTCTTCCACCACACGCCCCTGGTGGATAACAATGATTTTATTTGCCCGTTTAATCGTTGATAATCGATGGGCAATAACCAATGTGGTGCGATTTTTCATCACGTGTTCAAGTGCTGCCTGTATGTAGTGCTCAGATTCACTGTCCAGGGCAGATGTTGCCTCATCAAGAATAAGAATTGGTGCATTTTTCAAAATGGCTCTTGCAATTGCCAGGCGTTGACGCTGGCCACCCGACAACAAAACGCCATTTTCACCAATACGCGTATCATACCCTTGAGGCAAGTTTTGAATAAATTCATCCGCATATGCAAGCTTTGCTGCAGTAATTATTTCCTGGCGGTCAACATCGAATCGGCCATAGGCAATATTATTCGCCAGCGTGTCATTAAATAATGTCACATGTTGACTCACCAATGCTATTTGATCCCGCAAACTATTCAATGATAAATCATTAATCGATATGCCATCCAGACTAATGCTGCCATTGCTGACGTCATAAAACCGAGGTAATAAACTGGCGATGGTCGTTTTTCCACTCCCAGAGTGCCCAACCAGTGCCACGGTTTCACCTGCAGCGATGGAAAAATTAACATCATGCAAAACCTGCTGACCCTGGCGATAAGCAAAAGACACCCGATCAAACTGAATGGCACCGCGCACTTTTTGTTTAAACTCAAGTCCTTGATCAGACTCAACTGTCTTGTCCAATAAAGCAAACACACTTTCAGCACCCGCCAGGCCACGCTGAATCGTGGCGTTCAGGTTCGTCAGGGTTTTCATGGGCTTAATCAATTGCAACATGGCGGCAATGATGGCGAGAAATGAACCAGCAGTAATGATGATCACACTCGACAATTGAATGGCTGCAAAAATAATCATTGCAATACCGACCGAGATGATAAATTGCACGCCAAACACATTAATTGCTTTGCTGACCGCAACCTTCATGTCGTTTTGACGTGAGGTTTCCGTGGCTTTATTGAACTTGTTCACTTCATAGTGTTCACCACCAAAAATACGTACAACCCGATAGCCATCGATCGCTTCAGCGGCAATTTCAGTCACTTCACCCATGGATTTCTGAACTTTGTGACTAATCCGCCGCACCCGTTTATTGGTAAAATTTACAACCATCCCCACAAAAGGAATGGTTAGCAAAAACATTAAGGAAAGCTGCCAGCAAATCACCATCATCACGATCAACAAACCAATCACTAAACAGGTATTTTGCACAAAATCAGTCAACGCATCAGCGCTCACTTGCGCGACTTGTTCGACATCATAAAGAATTTTTGACAATAATTGCCCCGACGTCGCTTCATCATAATAATCGGCAGGCAGGCGGGTAATGTGCGAAAAAACACGCTGGCGCAGCACTTTAACTACCGAGCGTGCCACCCAGGTCATGCAATACGTTCCACCCGCATTGACCAGACCACGCACGGTGATTCCAATCAGCACAATCAGGGGGATTTGTTTTACAAATGAAGGATCGATATCAATGAAGCCTTTATCAAGAAAAGGCCGCATCATGTAAGTAAAACCGGCATCAATTATCGAGTAGAGAATACTGGCAAATAAGCCCAATAACAGCATGGCCCAAAATGGCTTAACGTAGGTGAATAAACGACAATACAATGGCCATGCTTTACTATGTTGCTTTTTTTTCATTAAATGACGACGAGGTGGCTTTAAAAGTACCAAATTGTACCGCTTATTGCGCCAGAGTGCCAATTATTGATTTGTCTAACCAGGACGAGATTATATTTTAATCGCATAATACATTATATATATCATTCCCGCGCAGGCGAGAATGATAAAATACCACAGACGCTACTCACTAGGTGTTTTTCTTTTTCTTTCGGATTAACCAGTAGTGATTATTGGGGGATTCATACAGCCGACTTTGTTTATCTTTCGGCAGAAAGCCCCATTGATCCTCCTCACTCAAAACAGCTTTCGCATCATTGCAGCCGATATCAAATCGTTTTTTAATAATAATCTGCCCGAAGTTATAATCTTTAGTTGCCGCTTTATCCATGCGCTCACTAAACACAAGATGAACCAGCGTGCAATGATGCGGTCCTGTGGTATCCAATAGATTGGCATGTTCTTTTTTTTGTTTATCTGTCAAAATACCATCTAATTTGCGAGACAAATGCCTCATGTTTTGACGTTGTAAGTAATTAAGAATTGTGCGCTGACCATGTGTGCTGTAAGAAATATCCTTAACACGCTCATCGATTTCATTCATGTTCCCAGGAATAAATGGCCGCCCGCCAAAACAATCAATCAGAAAACATAAGGTATCATCCACGGGGACTGCCTCTAAAATCACTTCTAATGGCGAGTTGGAATGTACACCACCATCCCAATACAATTCACCGTCTATATCAATTGCCGGAAAACCGGGCGGAAGTGCGGCACTTGCCATGATATGCTCAGGTTCAATCAGGTAATTAATATTATTAAAATAGATCAAATGTCCAGTACTGATTTGTACGGAACCAAGGCTAAGTCGAATAGGACAGGAATTTAACAAGTCAAAATCAATCAGCTCCAACAATGTTTCCCTGAGCGCTGAAGTATCGTAATAACTTAAGGTGGTGGGATCCCCGGTAACTGATAATGTACCAGAGCACCAACGGGGTGTATAAAACCCGGGCTGACCAAACAATAATGATGACGCAGCTCCCATTTGACTATAGAGGTGTGAGGTGTAATCTGATTCACCAAGAAAATCAAAAAACGAATAAGTAGCAACCCGCTTCCAGAACTCATCCAGTTTAGCCATGCGTTTTTCAGGTGGATTACCAACAATAATAGCTGCCTGGATGGCGCCTATTGATGTCGCTGCAATCCAGTCCGGTTCATACCCTGCTTCCAGCAACCCTTTTACGGCACCCATCTGGTACGCACCAAGTGAGCCACCTCCTTGCAACACATAAGCAACACGTGGAAAACGGTTGGTTTTCTTAGCGGGTAAGTGATTAAAACGATTAAATAAAGGGTTATTACCGTGCTGAACGCTTTTAGCAGGTTTCGCTTTTTTATTCACCATGAAATATCCCTATGTATTTTTATACTACTTATTATGCAGTATAGAGTGGCGTTTTCGAAAAAATCAAAGAAACATGGTAAAATTCACTTTTATACAAGAGAAAACTACAGCCAAATGAAGATCTGGATAGATGGTGATGCCTGCCCTAATGCAATAAAAACTATTTTATTTCGTGCCGCCATGCGCACTCAAACCCATTTAGTCATCGTTTCTAATCACGTGGTTAGCACACCGGCATCGCCTTTTATAAAACGCTGTGTCGTTCATGCGGGGTTTGATGTTGCGGATAATCAAATTGCTGAAAACCTGCAGGTAAATGACCTGGTGATTACAGCCGATATTCCGCTCGCTGACATCGTTATTGCCAAAGGCGGCATCGCATTAAATCCAAGAGGTGAGCTCTACTCCACAGACAATATCAAACACGTATTGGCCATGCGCAATTTAAATGAATCGTTACGTAGCAATGGCATGATAAGTGGCGGAGCTGGCAAGCTTGGTCCTAAAGAAATCATGAATTTTTCTAACAACCTCGATAAAATCATTACCAAATATAAAAACAAGCCTTCTTGCCAGTCATAATCTCCCCAGGCTGTGCCTATCGAAAATGAAAATACTGGCTGACAAGGTTTCATGTATTTTTTTTCATCAGATTGATAGCATCAAGATGCAGAAAAAATGCTCATGTAATGCAAAACCTTGCCGAGCCTTTCATAAATGCTTAGAATGGATACAAAATCACCTATACGCTTATTGGGATAAATGACATGCCATATAGAAAAGCTGAAGCAACCCTTGAACGTTACAATGCTGAATTGCCTCAACTAACAAACCTCGGATATACAGAAGAGCAAGCCAAGAAAATCATTTTACGTAAATCTTCTGAAAATATCGTTAAAGAACTAATAACATTAACCCCGAAGCTAGTTCAACATTTTCAACGATACGAAATCTTTGAAATGGCGACTCATGATGGTGGTGGAGAAAATCTACACGCTGTACTCGAGCATCGAGCAACATTAGAAGCTCATGGTTTTACGCGTGAGGACATTATTCGTATGGTAAAGAAGGGGGGGGGTTCAAATAACCTGGCCGGCGTATTAGAAAATAGGGAGGCATTACTTGAACGCCGATTCAACCTGAAACATATTGTTCGGATGGCATCACATCCTGGCGGTTCAAATAATATTGATGCGGCATTAGACAATCAAACTCAATTGAACCGACTAGGTTACTCTTTAGATGAGATTGTGCAAATGGTATCACATGCTGGTGGTTCTAATAATCTTGCCACAGTAATAGAACATCAAGACGAATTAATAAGATTAGGCCTTGATCATAAAGACATTATTCGCATCGTCTCACATGTTGGTGGATCGAAGAATATTGATCAAATATTAAATCAATGGGAAAAATTAACTTCTTTAGGTTACACAAAGGAAGATATAGTACGTATAGCATCTCATAATGGCGGTTCAAATAATCTGCTCGCTGTGTCAAACCATCATACTAGCTTAGCAGCATATGACTTCAACCACTTGAATATTGTAGGAATGGTTTCACACAATGGTGGGTCAAATAATATTAACGTCCTCTGTAAAAATCTAACAAAAGCAAGCACGTTAGGCGTACCCTTACGCTGCATTCACAACCCTCAAGAACGGAAGGATTTTGTAGAGGAACTTCGCCTTGCAGAAGAACGTCGCCCAGCAGAAGAGCGTCGTCTTGCTGAGGAACGTCGGCTGGCGGAAGAACATCGTCTTGCAGAGGAACGTAATACTCAATTACAACAATTACGTGAAGCCGAGATTGACGCACTCTTGCTTGCCCTTCCCCCGTTCACTGCAATGGGGTCATTGTTTGCTCTTTTACAACAGCCTAATAACCAATCCACTTCAGTACAAGGGCCAAACGCTGGTGAACCAGCTGCGGAGCAAGAACCAAATAATGGTGAACCAGCTGCGAAAAGGTTCTACACAGACCCCTCAGGCCACTTATTCTTCAGCAGCCCTATGACCACCACTACTGATACTGAAAGCCAATATTATCCTGATATCACTAGAACGTCATCAAGCTAATACCTGCGGGATTATTTAAGCAAGCTCAATCGCTATAAAATAATTTGTATTAAATTTGAACATTTGTGATTTATTGTCTATACTAAAAATGAGGCTATATTTGCTGGCCATTGGTACAACCGGTTCAGCATTAGCCAACAAAGACCACTTCATTGTGGTCTTTGCTCTTTAAGCCATTATTATCTGGATTTTTTCTTGCCTTTTGCTTTCTTCGGCCCAATGACGAGGTTAGTTGACTTCACTTCAACTATGGCCGCCCCCTCACCTGAAGTGTTCGCACTTGTTACTTCAAACACTTCACTGTGTTTTTTAACAAAAATCAAATTGCCAGCGCTCAAATCCTTTACAATCACGTTATTTTGCAACTGAACCGGGGTCTGATGTTTTGTGCCATCAGCCATGATCATCGTGGCTTTTACAGAAGCACTTCCTTCTTTATAATTATCCACAGCCGCTTTTGAAAACTCCAGCGTCTCGGCAAAAATACTGCCACTGAAAATGAACGCACTGCTTAATAATGCAACTGACATCGAGGTTTTTATCACCTTGCTCTCCTTAAGATTTATAGGTTGTTTCCATCCCGGCAGTTAATGTTTTCACCAGGCCAGGACCTTTATAAATCAAACCGGTATATACTTGCAATAGGGACGCACCTGCGTCTAGTTTTTCACGTGCAACAGCCACATTATCAATTCCACCCACGCCAATTAACACCACTTTTTCTCCCACGATCTGTTTTAATAGTTTCAAACAATGCGTGGATCGAGTCACTAATGGTGCGCCGCTTAAACCACCCAACTCCGCACCATGCGGCAGTGTGCTCACTGCATCACGATCGCAGGTGGTATTGGTCGCGATGATTCCATCAATGCCATAAGATAGAATAACATCAGCCATTTTTTTTAACGCATCATCGGTTTCATCTGGTGATAATTTAATCACCAAAGGCACATATCGTTGATGAGTATCGGCAAGATGCAACTGTTCTTCTCGTAGCTGGCTTAATAAATTACTCAAGAAATCGCCTTGCTGCAATTGACGCAAATCAGGGGTGTTGGGCGAGGAAATATTGATAGTAACGTATGAGGCATGTAAATACACTTTACGTAAACAATGCAGGTAATCATCCACCGCCTGATTAAGCGATGTGTCTTTATTCTTACCAATATTAATGCCTAAAATACCCTGATAACTGGCACGCTGCACATTGGCAACTAACGCATCAACCCCCTGATTATTAAACCCCATGCGGTTAATAATGGCCTGTGCTTGCGGTAACCGATACAAGCGTGGTTTGGGATTACCTGGCTGAGGGCGTGGGGTGACTGTTCCCACTTCAATAAAGGCAAAGCCCAATTTATCTAACGCATCTAGGTACTCAGCATTTTTATCAAGCCCTGCTGCAAGCCCGACTGGATGAGGAAACATCAAGCCTAAGGCCTTGACCGGATTCAAATGTGGCTTGGCAAAAACTGATCCGGGCAGATAATCTAGCATGGAAAGAGTCAGGTCATGGGCTTTTTCAGCATCCAGACGGAACAACAGCGGGCGAATCAGTTGATAAATCACAACTCAACCCACCGGACATTGTTGCGCCCAAACGCGCAGCATCGCATTGCCTGACGGTTGCAAATGATAGCTGACCTCACGTACTTCTGTTCCATAATTTTCTTGCTGTAACCCTAAAAGAACCGGCCCCAAAAACGGCGATGGCTGGCCTTTTCTGTCAATTAGAGGGAAAATACGTACCTCTTTAGCAACACGTGCCAGCTCACGAATCACCTGCAAATGAAACTCGATGTCCTGATCATCCAGGTCGGCAAATAAGTAATGCGAACTTAGGGCAAAATCAAATGAAAAATCAGTAAATGGCAAGTGGTAATCGGTTACAGGAAGATAGCGATTTTCAGCACGACCTGCTTCATAATCTGCAAAAAACGTTGCCAAGCCTTCACGACGCTTCGCAATCAAAGCATCGAGGTTACCGTATCGACTAAAATCAAAGCTGTGCTGGTTTTGAACCACCCTGGCTACCATGTCATCAAAAATACGTGAAACCTGCTTGAAGATGGCGGCCTTATCATCGGTAAATAAAGGGTCACAACTCACCACCAATTGAGAGGCGGCATGTAACTGGGCATTGATTGCACTGGGGCCACAGCCATATTCCAGGATACGGGTGCTCAGGTCGTCCACTGACAAGTCAAACATTTCACGGTATTCATCAATATCGTGACCCCAAAGTACCAGTTTACGCATTGAATCCCCCTTCTCACCACTTCACAATGTTCTTTCTGAGAGGTATAGTCTATCGTATTTGTTTAAGCAACAGGAAGTTATCTATGCATAATGGCCTGCAACATCAGCTAGGTGAAACCTATGACATGCTGCGCGACAGTGTCTATCAATTTGCCCGCCGGGAAATAGCGCCAATAGCCGCGCAAATTGATGCCGATAATGCGTTTCCTAATCATCTTTGGTTAAAGTTCGGTGAAATGGGTTTATTAGGCATCACGGTTAATGAAGAATTTGGTGGTGCGAACATGGGCTATTTGGCCCATGTTATCGCCATGGAAGAAATCTCCCGTGCCTCAGCTTCAGTAGGGTTAAGTTATGGTGCCCACTCCAACCTGTGTGTCAATCAGATTTATTTAAATGGTAACACGCAACAAAAGCAACGTTATTTGCCGAAACTTATTAAGGGTGAATACATTGGTGCACTGGCAATGAGCGAATCAAACGCCGGCTCTGATGTAGTCAGCATGCAATTGCAGGCACGACAGCAAGATGACCATTTTATTCTCAATGGCACCAAGATGTGGATAACCAATGGTCCTGATGCAGATGTATTGGTCGTGTATGCCAAAACAGATAAGAGTGCTGGCAGCAAAGGCATCTCGGCATTTATCATTGAAAAAGGCATGCCAGGTTTTCATACCGCTCAAAAACTGGATAAACTCGGCATGCGTGGCTCAAATACGTGTGAACTTGTTTTTGAAAATTGCGCCGTACCTGCAGAAAATCTACTGGGTGAATGCAATCAAGGAGTCCGGGTCTTGATGAGTGGTCTTGATTATGAACGAACTATTCTTGCCGCAGGTCCTGTGGGCATCATGCAAGCCTGTTTGGATGTTGTACTGCCTTACGTGCATGAACGCAGCCAATTTAATCAACCTATTGGTGAATTTCAATTTATCCAGGGGAAACTGGCAGACATGTACACAGAATTGAATGCATCGCGCGCCTATCTTTATGCTGTTGCTAACGCTTGCGACAATGGTTCTGTCAACCGCAAAGATGCCGCAAGTGTTATTTTATACACGGCTGAAAAAGCCACACAAATGGCTTTACAAACCATTCAGATTTTAGGCGGCAATGGATATATTAATGAATACCCTGCAGGTCGTTTACTAAGGGATGCAAAGCTTTACGAAATTGGAGCCGGTACCTCTGAAATCCGGCGTATGTTAATTGGACGCGAACTGTTTAATGAAACAGCGCATTAATAAGGATCGTTTTTATGAAACCAGATGATGTGGTTATTGTTGCTGCAAAAAGAACACCCGCAGGTGCTATGCTCGGAAATTTATCGTCGCTAACTGCACCTGAATTAGGGGCTGCGGCACATCGGGCAGCTATTGAACAAGCAGGCATTTCCCCATCTGATATTGATGAAGTCATTAGCGGCTGTGTTTTGCAGGCAGGTATTGGCCAGGCACCTGCGAGGCAGGCGGCGATTCAAGCCCAGATCCCTGAATCAAAAGGCGCTACCACCATCAATAAAATGTGTGGCTCGGGCATGAAAGCGGTCATGTTAGCTCATGATTTAATTAAAGCAGGCTCTGCCAATATCATACTTGCCAGCGGCATGGAAAGCATGAGTAACGCGCCTTATCTATTAGCCAAAGCTCGATCTGGCTATCGCCTGGGTCATGGTGAACTTAAAGACCACATGTTTCTTGATGGCCTTGAGGATGCTTATGACCGAGGTAAGTTGATGGGTGTTTTTGCAGAAGCCACTGCCAAGAGATTTAATTTTGACCGTGAACAGCAAGATAACTATGCCATTCGTTCAATGAAGCGCGCCCTGCAAGCGCAACAAGATGGCAGTTTCAAAGACGAAATAGTCCCTGTTACCATCACCGGACGCAAAGGCGATGTAACCGTAAGCCTTGATGAAGGCCCGGATGCGTCCAAACTTGAAAAAATCCCGCAATTACGACCTGCTTTCATGAAAGATGGCACGGTTACTGCCGCTAACTCCAGTTCTATTTCAGACGGCGCCGCAAGTCTCATTTTAATGACCGCGGAAAATGCTGAAAAACGCGGTATTAAACCGCTGGCGAGAATTGTAGCTCACGCAAGCCATGCTCAAGAGCCTGAGTGGTTTACTACAGCACCGGTGGCAGCGATTCGTAACGTATTAAATAAAGCCGGCTGGACACCACATGATGTTGATCTTTATGAAATTAATGAGGCCTTTGCCGTCGTTGCCATGGCAGCAATTAAAGAGCTGGAGTTAGACATTGAAAAAGTTAATATCCATGGCGGTGCCTGTGCTTTAGGTCATCCAATTGGTGCGTCAGGTGCCCGGATTATGGTGACTTTAATCCATGCGCTTATGCAAAACCATAAGCGGCGCGGCGTGGCGTCATTATGCATTGGTGGTGGTGAGGCAACGGCAATCGCGATTGAGCTGGTTTAATTAGAGATTAGGTTTTGCGATAAGCCGTGGAAAGTTAAGAAAAGGAAGACTAACTAGCCTCCCCCCTTTTTTTAAAGGGGGGATAAAAAACTGGGGTTTTTTACAAAAAAGCAAGACTAATTAACCTCCCCCCTTTATAAAAGGGGGGCTGGGGGGGATTTTTCCCAAATGAACCCATAAAAAAATTGATGATTTTAATTCAAATTAAGGATATTCATGCTCAAACAAAGTCTAATTTATCTTTTATTAAGTATTTTAATAGTCCTCTTAGCTGAGTACGCGCACCTGCTAATTCTCTATATCGACATGTTCTATACCTACATCAATGTCAAATTAGCCCCGATATTCAGTCATACCAGTGTAGGAATCATGACGCTTAAAATATTTACGTTAGTGCTAATACCTGTAGTTTTAGCGAGCACGCCAGCGCTTGGCTATCGACTCATTAAAGGCCGGCACATGCCTTATTTTATAGAAACAGCCTGGCTATTCTGGCTTGTGATTGTACTTAGCAAAATACTCATTTGATTCAAAAAAGAGAGCGTTATGGCAAAAATCGTCAGTCAACTCAACCCGGCTAGTCCTGAATTCAAAGCAAACCAGTCAGCCATGCGTGCTTTGGTCGAACAGCTTGAAAAGACTATTGCCGACATAGCATTAGGCGGGGATGACAAAGCACGTGCCAGGCACAGGCAGCATGGGAAATTATTACCCCGTGAGCGCTTGCAACAATTGCTCGACCCAGGCAGTCCATTTCTTGAATTATCACAATTAGCTGCCTATCTTGTGTATGAAGACAAATTACCTGCTGCCGGGTTAATCACCGGCATTGGTCGCATCGCAAATCAGGAATGCATGATCATCGTTAATGATGCGACCGTAAAAGGTGGAACCTATTATCCACTGACCGTCAAAAAACATTTACGCGCCCAGGAAATAGCCCAGGCTAATCACCTGCCTTGTGTTTATTTAGTGGATTCAGGCGGGGCTTTTTTACCTCGTCAGGATGAGGTGTTCCCTGACCGGGATCATTTTGGGCGGATATTTTATAATCAGGCCAATTTGTCCGCGCAAAATATTCCCCAAATTGCCGTTGTCATGGGCTCTTGTACCGCCGGTGGTGCCTACGTGCCTGCCATGGCGGATGAGTCCATCATGGTAAAAAATCAAGCGACTATTTTTCTGGCAGGGCCACCTTTAGTCAAAGCCGCAACCGGCGAAATCATTAGTGCCGAAGAATTAGGCGGTGCTGATGTGCACTGCCGCCAATCCGGTGTTGCTGATTATTATGCAGAAAATGACGAACATGCATTGTATCTTGCCCGAACCGCTATCAAGCAGTTAAATCGTCGCAAACCTGAAACAGTAGTACCAATCCCCAGTTGCGAACCTGCTTATGACACGGCTGAATTAAACGGCATTATTCCAACTGATGCCCGCAAACCTTTTGATGTTCGTGAAATCATTGCACGAATTGTTGATGGGTCTATTTTCGAGGAATTTAAAGCATTATATGGCACCAGCCTGGTATGCGGATTTGCCCATTTATATGGTAACCCAATCGGAATCGTAGCCAATAATGGCATTTTATTTGGTGAGAGTGCGCTCAAAGGCGCTCATTTTATCCAACTGTGTAGCAAGCGTAAAATACCCCTGCTGTTTTTGCAGAATATTACCGGTTTCATGGTAGGCAGCAAATATGAAGCGGGTGGTATTGCTAAACATGGTGCTAAAATGGTAACGGCGGTTGCCAATGCCAATGTGCCAAAATTCACGGTTATTGTGGGTGGTAGTTTTGGGGCCGGTAACTACGCCATGTGCGGCCGCGCCTATGATCCACGTTTTTTATGGACCTGGCCGAATGCACGTATTTCAGTCATGGGTGGGGAGCAAGCCGCGAACGTGCTGGCTCAGGTTACTCGCGAAAAACATGCCAAACATGGCACCACCTGGCCTGAGGCAGAAGAAGAACAATTTAAAGCCATCTTGCGTGAACAATATGAAAAGCAAGGTAGCCCCTATTACGCAAGTGCACGTTTATGGGATGATGGCGTCATAGCACCTCAAGACACACGTAAAATTCTAGGTTTAAGCTTGTCTGCGGCGTTGAATGCGCCGATAAAATCAACCCGTTTTGGCATATTTCGGATGTAGCCTATGAGTGATTTATTAAGTGAAATACAAGATCGGGTGCTACTGATTACTTTAAATCGGATCGCCAAGCATAATGCGTTTGACAACACCTTGTTAGCTGATTTGCAACTGCTGCTGGATGAGGCCGAGAACAATCAAAACGTGCGCGTGATTGTTCTCAAAGCCAATGGTCGTCATTTCTGCGCAGGTGCTGATTTGGCCTGGATGAAACGCATGGCAGCGTTTAGTGAAGAAGAAAATCAAGCTGATGCCACCGTACTGGCACGCGTTATGTATACTATATATCAAAGTTCCAAACCCACCCTGGCCATGATACAAGGTGCGGCATTTGGTGGTGGCGCAGGACTGGTTGCTGCATGTGATATTGCCATTGCTGCGGATAATGCCCAATTTTGTTTTTCAGAAGTAAAATTAGGCTTAATCCCCGCTGTTATCAGCCCCTATGTCATCAAAGCTATTGGCGAGCGCGCAGCGACCTGGTTATTTACCAGTGCCGAGCCTTTTGATGCTAAACGTGCGCTTGAATTGCAATTAGTGCAACGGTGCGTGCCTGAAGAAGAGCTGCTAACCTATACATTGGATTATGCGCAGCAAATAGCGCAATTAGCGCCCTTGGCAGTAGGTGAAGCCAAATCCCTGGTACGCCAGGTGGCAGGTGTTCCCATCAATGAGGCGCTAGTACGTACAACTGCTGACTTAATTGCAAAAAAACGGGTGTCAGCTGAAGGCCAGCGTGGTTTGCAAGCCTTTATTAATAAAGAAACACCTAATTGGGATTAGGGCGCTGGAAGATACTCATTTGTCATCCCCCCGCGCAGGCGGGACGACAAATGAGTTTAATAATGATATGAGAGGCTTGCATGTTTAATAAAATTCTTATTGCCAATCGCGGGGAAATTGCCTGTCGTATTATCAAAACTGCGCGCCGCATGGAAATCGAATCCGTAGCCGTCTATTCCACCGCCGATCGTGACAGCCTGCATGTCAGACTAGCAGATGAAGCAGTCTGCATTGGTGAGCCTGCAGCAGCTGCTAGCTATTTAAATATCGATGCCATTATTAATGCCGCAGTCAATTCTGGCGCACAGGCCCTGCACCCTGGGTATGGTTTTCTATCTGAAAACCCACGCATGGCTCAAGCGTGCGCTAAAGCTGGTATTGTCTTTATTGGCCCCTCTGTAGCTGCCATGCAAGCCATGGCATCCAAACAATTGGCCAAACAAATGCTGGAAAAAACCACAGTGCCGCTTACCCCAGGTTATCACGGCAGTGACCAAACTGATGCGCGGCTATTGCAGGAAGCAAAAAAAATAGGCTTCCCGGTTTTACTCAAAGCCGCAGCCGGCGGCGGGGGTAAAGGCATGCGTGCAGTGCATGATGAGTGCGATTTCACGCAAGCATTAGCCGGTGCGCGCCGCGAAGCCAAAGCAAGCTTTGCCGATGACACCATGTTGATTGAAAAATTAATTTCTAATCCCCGTCATGTGGAAATGCAAATCATGGCTGATAACCATGGCAATATTGTCCATCTTTTTGAACGTGATTGTTCTATTCAACGTCGTCACCAGAAAATCATTGAAGAAGCACCCGCACCCGACTTATCCGATACCATGCGCAAGGGGTTGGCAAGCGCTGCAATTGCTGTGGCAGCAGCGATTGAATACCGCGGTGCAGGCACGGTGGAATTTTTAGTTAATCATGATCAGTATTATTTCATGGAAATGAATACCCGCCTACAAGTCGAACACCCGGTCACTGAAATGATTACAGGACTTGATCTGGTAGAATGGCAATTGCGCATTGCGGCAAACGAACCCCTACCCTGCGCTCAGAATGAGATAAAAGCGCATGGACATGCCATCGAATGCCGAATTTATGCCGAAGACCCACGCAATGGGTTTATGCCATCAACAGGCCAGTTGCATTTTCTTAAAGAACCTCAGGGTGAGGGCTTGCGTATTGACAGTGGTGTGGCTTGCGGCTCAACTATCTCCATGCACTACGACCCCATGATCGCAAAATTAATTGCCTGGGGATGTGATCGCCGTCAAGCACTACAACGCTTGCAACGCGCATTAAAACAATACCATTTGGGTGGTGTTAAAACCAACATCGCTTTTTTGCAAACCATTATTGGCCATGCTGCTTTCGGTCAAGGTAAAATAGGCACGGATTTTTTAAACCGTGAATCTGTAGAATTACCTGCACCTGACCCATCATCTGCGCTGCAAATGGCCGCCTGCATGGATTATTTGACAATCATTCCCCCTGAAAATAACAGCTTAAGAGCCGATACCTTTGCCTGGCAAATGCATTTAAAAACACAATGGCGCTCCCGCTACCTGTTCCAGGGCGAAACACATGAGGTCATTGTCCATCCAATCAGTCAGGATCAATTAATCCTTGAATTAGGTGGAAAAAAGACTCATCTGCAGGTTAAATTGATTGACGATAAACTGTCTATTGATGATGGCAAGCATCGTCAGCAAGTCTATGTGGAAAACTTAGCTACCCAGTTAGTTTTTTACACTGAAACAGGACCTATTCATGTCGAGCGCTTTGATTGGCAACGTGTGGCTGGCGATTCTGCCGGCACTCAGGCACAACTCACAGCGCCAATGCCTGCGACAGTCGTCGCTATTTTGAAAAACAAAGGCGATAAAATCAAAGCCGGGGAACGATTAGTCGTGTTGGAAGCCATGAAAATGGAACACACGATCCATGCGCCTAACGACGGCTTGCTGGTGGATATTTTTTATGAAATAGGTGCGCAAGTGCTTGAGGGCGCCCAACTGGTTGCCGTGCAGACGGAAATCAGCGACAAAGAATGTGATCGTTCCTGCGGGATCGCAAATTAAATAAAAGGGCTGCCATGAACTTCCCAAAGCACGTCACGATTATCGAAGTCGGACCACGCGATGGTTTACAAAATGAGCCATCATTTGTGGCTACAGAAAACAAGATAAAATTAATCAATTTGTTAAGTCAAAGTGGATTAAAACATATCGAAGTCACCAGTTTTGTCTCGCCCAAAGCAATTCCGCAATTGGCTGATAATGAACGGGTGTTTAGCGCCATTGAGAAACCGGGCAACGTGCATTTCTCAGCATTGGTTCCAAATGAGCAGGGAATGCAAAAAGCGCTGGCGGTCGGGGTCAAGGAAATTGCCATATTTACCGCTGCCAGTGAATCATTTAATCAGCACAACATTAACTGCTCGATTGCCGAAAGCATCGAACGCTTTGCACCCGTCATGACCATTGCAAAAGCGCATAAAATACATGTTCGCGCCTATATTTCCTGTGTATTGGGCTGCCCTTACGAGGGTGACATATCGCCACACCAGGTAGCAGACGTGACACGCCAGCTTCTGGCATTGGAAGTCGATGAAATTAGTTTTGGTGACACAATAGGTGTTGGAACGCCCAAACAAACCAAAACACTGATTGATGTTATAGGCGATTTTCTGCCCTTATCCAAAGTGGCAATGCATTTTCATGACACCTACGGTCAGGCAGTTGCCAATATTTACGCGGCCATGCTTTGCGGTGTCAGCCGTTTTGACAGCGCCGTTGCAGGGCTTGGTGGCTGCCCTTATGCGCGCGGTGCAACCGGTAATGTGGCAACAGAAGACGTGTTATACCTGATGCATGGATTAGGGATTGAAACCGGGGTGAACATTTACGAAATAGTGGCGGCAGGTGATATGATTTGCAAAGCACTTGGCCGTAAAAACCAATCAAAAGTGGCTAACGCGCTTCTCGCAATACCATGTTAGATAAAATGACACCTAAACAATCTGGCTTTTATATGCCCGCTGAATGGCACCCACATGCCGGTTGCTGGATGGCCTGGCCAAGACATACACAAACCTGGAAAAATATTGGCTTAAAACGCGCACGTCTGGCCTTCGCGCAAGTAGCAAAAGCCATTGTCCAATATGAGCCAGTAACCTTATTGGTTGACCCAGACGATTTGGCAGAAGCTATTGATTTATGCGATGAGCGCATACGCCTGATAACTTTGGCGCTCAATGATTCGTGGACGCGCGACACAGGGCCTACTTTTTTATTGAACGCAGCAGGCGAATTAGCCGGCGTTGACTGGACTCATAATGCCTGGGGTGGCAATTATGATGATTTTGCACTGGATAACCAGATTGCCGCAGCGCTTATCAAAAAAACCCAAGCCCACTATTTTCATGCGCCACTGGTCATGGAAGGGGGTTCTTTTCATGTCGATGGTGAAGGGTGTGTATTAACCACACGCCAATGCCTGCTGAACCCGAATCGAAATCCTGGCTTATCACAACAAGAAATTGAGAATTATCTAAATAACTATTTAGGTACTGAAAAAATAATCTGGTTAAATAACGGCCTGCATGGTGATGAAACCGATGGCCATATTGATGAAATTGCCTGTTTTATCTCTCCTGGAAACGTGCTGGCGTTAATAACAGACGATAAAAACGATCCCAATTATATTTCCTTGCATGAAAACCTGGACTTATTAAAATCAGCCACTGATGCTAAAGGTCGTCCACTTACGATCCACACCATTACGCAACCACCAGCAACCTGTCTTGCAGGTGAGCGCTTAACACTCTCGTATATTAATTTTTACATCGCAAATAACGGCATTGTCATGCCTGCATTTGGCCATGAAAATCATGATAAAGCAGCATACGAGTGCTTTATTAAATTATTCCCACACCATAAAATAACCCAACTAAATGCATTGGATATTTTTGCAGGTGGCGGCGGTATCCATTGCATTACCCAACAACAACCGCTTGCGAACTACCCATTGGACATAAAGATACTGGATTGATAAGCAACAGAGATCACTAAGGATGCACTCAATGATGAACACCGTGGTATGGAAACCAACCGATTCTGGTTTATCCAACATGGCGCATTTCATGCGCTTTGTTGAGGAACACCATCAACAAAAATTTTCCGATTACCAACAATTGCATGCCTGGTCCGTAAAAACCCCTGCCCTGTTTTGGCAGGCGTTATGTGAATTTTATGCTATTGGTTTCAATAATCCAGCAAGTCAGGTTTTAAATAATTATGATGAAATGATTAACGCACGCTGGTTTTCCGGGGCATCTTTGAATTATGCTGAAAAATTATTAGCTCGCGATGATGATCACCCCGCACTGATTAGCATTGATGAACAAAATCATCGCCGGGTTTTAAGCTATCATGAATTAAAAAACGAGGTCAGCCTTTGTGCTGCCGGTTTAATCCATGCCGGCGTTAAACAAGGCGATCGCGTTGCTGCACTCATGCCCAATGTTGCTCAAACCGTGATTGCTTTTCTTGCAACAGCCTCCATCGGTGCTATCTGGTCTTCCTGCTCACCCGATTTTGGCGTCAATGCCGCCATTGATCGATTAGGGCAGATTGAACCTAAAATCCTGTTTGTTGCCGATGGGCATCAATATCACGGTAAAACCCATGATGATTTTGCCAAGGCAACTCATGTCAGCGCGATGATACCCAGTTTAACCCATGTTGTTGTCTGCCCCGTCCTTCACAACGGGCCTGATTTAAGTGCGTTGCCCAAGGCAATCGGTTGGGATGATTTTATTAAACATGATAAAGCGCTGAAATTTACCTCATGCCCTTTCGACCACCCACTCTACATTCTCTTTTCCTCAGGTACTACAGGTAAGCCTAAATGCATCATCCATGGTGCAGGAGGCGTGTTGTTACAGCACATGAAAGAATTAGGCCTGCACACCGATATCAAACCGCATGATAACCTGTTTTTTTATACCACGTGCGGCTGGATGATGTGGAACTGGATGGTGTCAGTGCTTGCATTAGGTGCGACCTTGACACTCTATGAAGGCTCCCCCACATTCCCCGATGAAAGCCGTCTGTTTCAGTTGGTCGATAATGAGAAAATTAGCGTATTCGGCACCAGTGCCAAATTCATCTCTGCCATAGAAAAAGCAGGCATTAACCCCAGCCACCAATTTAAGCTAGATAATTTACGCTGTATTCTCTCAACCGGCTCGCCTTTATTGCCCAAAAATTATGATTTTGTCTATCAGCAAATCAAGCCTCAGGTACAACTAAGTTCCATTTCGGGCGGCACTGACATTGTCTCCTGTTTTGCATTAGGCAACCCCCTGCTGCCGGTGTATCGCGGTGAACTGCAATGTTTAGGTCTTGGTATGTCGGTCGACGTCTTTGATGAGCAAGGCCTGCCAATTCGTCAAGCCCGAGGTGAGCTGGTATGCACCAAACCTTTTCCCTCCATGCCCATCGGCTTCTGGAATGACCCTGACAAACAAAAATATAAACACGCTTATTTTGAACGTTTTCCCGGCGTGTGGGCGCATGGTGATTTTGCCGAAATCACATCTCACCATGGCTTGATTATTTATGGTCGTTCGGATGCTGTATTAAATCCGGGTGGAGTACGCATTGGTACTGCTGAAATTTATCGTCAAGTGGAAAAAATTCCGGACGTGCTTGACTGCGTCGTCATTGGTCAAGACTGGCAGGATGATATTCGTATCATCTTGTTTGTCAAATTGCGTGAGGGCTTGCAATTAAACGAAGGACTGGAGACCAGCATACGCCAGATCATTCGAACCAACGCCTCACCACGCCATGTACCTGCCAAAATACTGCAAGTACCAGATATCCCACGCACCATTAATGGCAAGGTTGTCGAGCTGGCTGTGCGCCAGATTGTGCACGGTGAAGCAATACAGAACCTGCAATCCCTGGCCAACCCCGAAGCGCTGGCTTTCTTTAAAGACCGAGATGAGTTACAGCAAGCATAAGGCAGCATCTTAATTTACATTGAAGTTAATCAATTGGCGAGATCTGCTCCCTTCTCCCTTGAGGGAGAAGGGTTGGGGATGGGGGTATCTGAGGCCGAATTGAAAGTATTACGCAAAAAGCTGGCAGAGAGAGTATGAGAGAGCGTGCAAGAGATTTAAGACGAAACATGACCGATGCCGAAAATCGCATGTGGTATTACTTGAGGAACAGACGATTAGGTGGCTATAAATTTGTTCGGGAACACATTATCGGCCATTATATTGCTGATTTTGTGTGCCGTGAAAAAAAACTTGTTATTGAAGTTGATGGTGGTCAGCATATGGATGCGGTTGAGTATGACAGACTGCGTACTAACGATTTAGAAGATTGTGGTTATCGAGTCTTGCGAGTATGGAACGATGAGGTTTTTAAAAATATTCACGGCGTAATGGATAGTATTCTAAATTTACTTAACTCCTCGCCAATCCAGACACCCTCATCCCCAACCCTTCTCCCTCAAGGGAGAAGGGAGCAGATCTCACCAATTGATTAACTTCAATGCAAACTAAGATGAGCAGCCGGTGTGATTAAAAGTGCTGTTAACTGATGCTCACCTCTACCGCTTGCGGGAGAGGTCGACGCGCAGCGTCGGGTGAGAGCTTTTTTATTCTGTTGCGGACTAATGATTTGTCCACGACAGAATGTCCCTAAGAAGTTGTCAATCCATGCAGGTCATGTATAATCACAGTTTGCGCCGATTTGAATAAACAGCTTGCGGGCGCTCGAATGATTTTTTAATTAATCTTTCGAAAATACGGCTAAAGCGGGCATTACATTCCTCGCTTAACCTCCCGCTCGCAGAACACAACCTGCTGGTAATAAAATGATTGAACTGTCTGGACTAACTAAATCGTTTGCGGATCATGTCGTATTAGACGATATTAATTTATTTATACAAGAAGGTGAAATATTTGGCATCATTGGCAAAAGCGGTGCCGGTAAATCCACTTTATTGCGTTGCATCAACCTGCTAGAGCGCCCTGATTGTGGTGATGTAGTGGTGGATAATGAAAATATCACCCAACTTCCACCACACGAATTACGCAATGCTCGCCATAAAATGGCCATGATTTTCCAGCAATTCAACCTGTTAAACGCTAAAACGGTTTATGAAAACATTGCCTTACCGATGCGCATTCAGGGAATGGATGAAACCTCCATTCAAAACAAAATTGATGAGCTTTTACCGCTCGTTGAATTAAGTGACAAAAAACATGCCTTTCCTGCTCAACTCAGTGGTGGCCAAAAGCAACGAGTAGCAATTGCGCGAGCACTCAGTTGCTCACCTAAAATTTTACTCTGCGATGAAGCCACCTCAGCACTTGACCCGGAAACCACAGACGCTATCCTCGCCCTGCTCAAAAAGATCAATGCCATGTATGGGATAACCATCGTATTAATCACGCATGAAATGAACGTAGTTAAACGAACCTGCCATCGTTTAGCTGTGATGGAAGCAGGTAAAATAATTGAAACAACAGCAATTGCTAATGTATTTAGTAACAAAGACAGTCTTGCACGCAGCCTGTTGTATGCCGAATTAAGCCCCGAATTACCCCTTTGCCTAAGCACGCAGTTATCCTCTGTCCAAACGAACCAACCAATGGTGCGCGTGTTTTTTGAAGGACAAGGCGCCACCGTACCTTTTATAAGTCAAACAAGTCGTGAATTGCATCTCGATATTAATATCCTGCTCGCCAACATTGACCGCTTTGACACGGTCACCTGCGGTGTACTTGTGGCTCAATTAACGGCTGATGCAGCATTGCTAAAGGCTTTTATTAACCGCTGCGAAAGTTCCGGTTTAACTGTGGAGATTTTAGGGTATGTCACTGACGATGTTTTATGATTTGTTAATTGCCACAGGCGAAACCATCTACATGGTAGTAGCAAGTACGTTTTTTGCGGTTTTATTTGGCCTACCGCTTGGCACCCTACTATTTACCAGCGCAAGGGTCAAACCAAGCCCCACTCTCAATCGCCTGATTGCAGCAACCATCAACATCAGTCGCTCTATTCCCTTTATTATTTTACTGGTTGCCTTAATCCCATTCACCCGGCTGATTATTGGCACCTCCATTGGGACTCATGCAGCTATCGTACCCTTAACCATCGGTGCCATTCCCTTTTTTGCACGCCTGGTCGATAATATTTATCAAAGCCTGCCTACAGGACTTATCGAAGCAGGTTATGCCATGGGTGCTAATACCAGACAAATGATTCGACATATTTTATTGCCAGAAGCATTGCCTGCGTTAATTCACGCCATAACGGTCACAGCGATCACGCTGGTAAATTACTCAGCCATGGCAGGCACAGTAGGTGGTGGCGGACTGGGTGATTTAGCTATTCGCTATGGCTATCAACGGTTTGATGTTACCGTCATGCTTGCGACCATAGTCATTTTGGTCGTCATTGTGCAGTTAATACAAATGGGCGGTGATAAGCTGGCACAACGATTATTGCATCATTAACCACAGGCACGCTTGCGCCTGACAGCTAACCCTTTTATTGGAGATATTCCATGCGTGCTTTAAGTGTTTTTACCCTGTTATTAACCTTGTTTGCCTGCAGCAAACCGTCACCTGATACCCTTATTGTCGGTACCATTTCAGGCCCCGAAACAGAGTTGGTTGAAGCGGCCAGACAGGTAGCACAGGAAAAATACGGCATCACAGTTAAAATAATAGAATTTAATGATTACAATTTACCCAATGAAGCCTTGCAGGATGGCAGCCTGGATGCCAATGTTTACCAGCATTTACCTTATTTACAGGCCGCCAGCAAAGCACATGGTTATGATTTGGAGGTCATTGGTAAAACCTTTGTTTACCCTACAGGCATTTACTCAACAAAAGTAAAATCATTAAATAATTTACCTGATAACGCGCTGATAGCATTGCCTAATGATCCGAGTAATGAGGCTCGTGCATTGAGATTACTGCAAAAAGCCGGTTTAATTAGCCTGAAAGACACACAAAATGCCAGCGTGCAGGATATCGCCAAAAATCCCAAACAACTTCGTTTTAAAGAAATGGACGCCGCCCAGCTAACCCGGGTGCTGCCCGATGTTGATGCGGCAGTCATTAATACCACGTTTGCAATTCCCGCAGGGCTTAGCCCCTCACGTGATGCCTTGTTTATTGAAGGTAAAGACTCGCCTTATGCGAATCTAATCGTCATTCGTCGTAACAGCAGTAAAAAAGCACAATTGGAATTGCTGGTTAAAGCGCTCAATTCCACAGAAGTAAAGGCAAAAGCACAGTCATTATTCGGTGATGCGGCCATTCCAGCCTGGTCATAATTTTTACTTAATAATTTGGTGTTATACTTACTACAATTAATTAAAATTTTTAGGTGATCAGATGGGAATCATAAGTGACTTCTTAAAAAACAGAGTAACCGCACCTGGCGCTTTTTTACCCGGCCAACAAAAAGAACTACTTGAGAAGTACTCATCCAGCTTAGGTTTAGGAAAGGATCAGGAGGCTGCAAAAGCATTTGATACTTATTCAGGCTCGCGCATCCAAAGCATTAATAATTTTTCTAAAATTGAAATCGGGGAAGATACCGTTGGTGAAATCCTGGCCGCCGATAAAAAGGCAGGAAATCCTAATGCAGGTATAACTGCATTGAAAGAAGCAATAGCCAAGGCGCTCCAGCAGCAAAATGATACAAAAAATGCCAATATAGCATTTAATGAATTCATGGCCAGTATACAAACCAACGTAGAAGACCCTGACTCTGATCGCTCACCTAAGGACTGGGTTTCTGCTTTACAAGAAGCAGAAATTAAAGCGATAGAAGCAATTAAAACGCAACATGACGCGGAAAAAAAAGCGCTTGAACAAAACATCACACCACAAATGTTAAGCGCTGCGTTAGACTGCACAGAAGATCAAGCAAAAAAAATTAAAACGGATATGATTGAATCGCTTAAAAAATCTCAACAAAAAGAACTGGCTCAATTTGAAAATAGTGTCAAAAAATCCATAATAGAAATACATAAAGAGCAAGATCGCGTCACATTTTTAGCCGCACTTTATGAGAGCAGTAGCGAAATGCGCGCAGAAATTGATAGATTAGCGGCAGAAAACAGCAAAGGAAAAGATAGCAACGTTGCCGTAGAGTACAATTCTGCTGAAGGGCTTGCTACGTTCAAGGGGATTAAAGTTGAAGACCTAAAAATAATAAAAGCTATAACATCAGGTCGAGACATAACAAAAATCCCTCCGGGAACCTTTAGTATGAAGTTACCGAACCGTTGGTGGGCACCACTCTATTCTGGTGGTTATACCAAAGGCATGAAAGCCGATCTGATGACCATGGCGATGGCCGTAAAAGCATCCGGTTATAGTTCTATAACCATGTCAGTAAGCCATAAAAAAGATAAAGATCATGCAGTGGAACTAGGGCGTGCCGCTTATGCCGCTTGCCGTGAATCGGGCTTTCCTATTGAGGAAATAGTGATTAAAGTCAATGGTAAAGTAATGTCACGAGACGAACTTTTTGCTGACGCACCCTCGCTATTGCAGGCCATAGACACAAGAGCTGCCTCATACGACAAGGAAAGATCCACAACAAAAACTCCCAAGACGCCAACAGACCATTTCAAAGATGAAATGCAGAAAGGCCGAGAAGCCGCTCCAGCTCCAACCGCAGCCCCAGATTCGGATACAGCGGGACCAAAACCGGCTTAACAACCCACCTGGAAAAACATGCTCAAAAAATTCCACTGTTCCTAAGCAGTGAATTCTGCTATTTTCTTTATTGCAGGTTTTTTTAAACCTGCAAGCTTTTGTCAAGGATTTCAATAGGCATAGCACAGGAGAATAGCCATGAGCGCGCGACGATTTGATGATTTTGAAACAGGTGTTGATGAATTTATCGATTCACAGGAAGGTAGCCGTCATACCAACCTGACCAGCAAACTGGAAAGACGGCGGCGCATCGAGGAGCTGGATGAAGAAAGGCTGCTACGTGAAGAGCTGGGCGAGTATTAACAACTGCCTAACCCCCCCTTTATAAAAGGGGGGGTTAGGGGGGATTTAACGGAACAACCACTTAACAACAAACATCTGCTTATTGCTCAACATTTGAAAAATCCCTCCTACCCCCCTAAGTAATCCCCACAAAATTTGAACAGCCATTTTTTCAGAGAAATGTAAGCTAAACTAGCAAAATTCTCGTCATTGCGAACGTAGTGAAGCAATCCAGGAGGTCGAAGTACGAGACTGGATTGCTTCACTACGTTCGCAATGACGGTATTAATAATACGTTTTGACCTTATATTTAACATAAGGTGCCTGTTCAAATTTTGTGAGGATTACTTAGCCCTACCTCCTTTTTACAAAGGGGGGTATTTTAAGAGGGAATACCTCAAGGGTTAGGGGGATTTTTAAAATCTAAGCTATCGCTAAAATCCAATAGCTTTAGGTTCGATGGGTATAAACATCAAAGCGTACTGTCTTGCCGGTGATACTCATGTCAGGTGGTAATAATGCCGGCAAGCGCTGCGGCCATTTCACCACCACCCGCTGCCTGGCGTGCTTTACTGCCAATTGAATCAAGCTTTCTGCATCATCTTCCGCACCAAGCAATTGCTGCAATACCTGCATGTCTTTTTTGACCAAAGCCGATTTTTGCCGATGGGGATGCATCGGATCGATATAAATTACATCAGGAGCATCATCTGCTGGCACGTTTTGTAAGTAGTGCCTCGCATCTGTACATTGCAAGGAAAGTAATGCCGTTAAAGGCGATTGCGGGCTTAACCGCGCAAGAGCATCAGCCAATAAGGCTGCCATCACCGGGTTACGCTCAATCATTAATACATTTGCACCAAAACCTGCCAGGATTGCCGCATCCCTGCCCCAACCCGCTGTTGCATCGAGTATGCGCATGCCCTTAACCGGCTTGCAGGCTCGAATCAACCCTTGCTTTTTTCCAGCATCGCGTCGTTTCTGCCAGGCTGCTGCACTGAAATCTGCACATAAAGGTAAAAAACCTTCGGCTAGCAATACCAGTTTATCGCTCGTCACGCACAGTCGCGGCAAAGTCTCATTATTAACGGCAAGGCTTAACTGGCTGGCCAATAACGCTGCTTGCTCATGCAACGCCTCGTCAGAAAAACCAACCGAGATGGCCTTATTCATGAACTCAACTGTAGCAGCGAAATATCAGCAACGCCTTGTAGCAACCGTTGTAAACGCGCCAGCAAACGGAGGCGATTATTTTTGATAGCCTGATTATCAGCCATAACCATCACGTGATCAAAAAAAGCATCTACCGGATCACGTAAGCTGGCTAATTGACTAAGAATCATGCCGTAATCCCCGGCACTATAGCGTGATGCAACTTGCTCTTCTACTGCTTGCAACTGGTTAAACAGGATTTTTTCTGCCGGTTCTTCCAATAAATCCTGCTCAACCGTCTGATTTTCTGTCGGCATGCCGGCTTGTTGGAGGATATTATTGACCCGCTTACACGCTGCAGAAAGACTCACCGCTTCTGGTAATTTAATAAATTCCAGCAACGCGTTGATGCGCTTATCAATATCAAAAAGCCAATCATCCTGCCGTGCACGCACCGCCTGCACCAGCTCAGCCGCCACACCCTGACCCTGATAAAAGGACTGCATGCGCTCTAATATAAATGGCTGTAATTGTGAAACCTCATTGCCTGTCTGCTTTAGTGAACTACCATATACATGCAACGTCTCATCAATCAGAGTAGACAGGTTCATGGCTGCCGGAACCCCAATGAGCAACCGCACCACGGCAAGTGCGTGCCGTCGTAATTTAAAGGGATCTTTCATGCCAGTTGGTTTTTGACCAATAGCGAAATTACCCACCAGCGTATCAAGCCTGTCTACCAGCGACAGCGCGATGCCTAAATTAGACTGTGGTAGCGCATCGGCAGCAAACCGTGGCAAGTATTGCTCATTAAGTGCCTGAGCCACGGCTTCATCCTCACCGTCATGGCGCGCATAATAACAACCCATTAAACCCTGCAACTCAGGAAATTCACCCACCATGCCTGTCATCAAATCGCATTTACTCAGCTCAGTCACACGCAACGCTTGTGCACTTTCAAGCGCTAGAGGATGCACCAGGTAATTCATTAGCGCCTGCATACGCAAGGTTTTATCTTGCAAGCTACCCAAACGGGCTTGAAACACCACGTTTGCAGTCGCTGGCGCATAATCAATTAACGGTTGCTTTTTATCCTGGCGATAAAAAAACGCGGCATCGCTCAAGCGCGCACGCATGACTTTTTCATTGCCGGAGATCACTTGCTGTGGATTACTGCTTTGAATATTGGCTACGGTTATAAAATGAGGCACTAGTTTGCCCTCATGATCACGCAAAGCAAAACATTTCTGGTGAATTTGCATCGCTGCAATCAATGCTTCTGCAGGCACGTCAAGAAAAGCTGGCTCAAAATCAGCAAGTAAAGCTTGCGGCCATTCAACAATTGATGTCACCTCATCAATCAGTGCCTCTGGCATCACCGCATCAAATCCATGCTGTTTAGCTAACTGTTGTACTTGATCAATAATCATTTGACGTCGCATCTTAAAATCGGCAACAACAAATGCATCTTTCAATAACGCTTCATAGGCACGAGGACTCACAATGTCGACGGCTTGAGGGTGATGAAAACGGTGTCCAACACTTTGACGCCCTGTTGTTACCCCCAATACCTCAGTTGTCACCACCTGCTCACCAAACAATAAAACTGCCCAGTGCACGGGACGCGCAAACTCAACCTCACCACGACCCCAGCGCATCGGTTTGGCAATCGATAAACCGGCAATCGCTTCATTGATCATGCTTGGCAATAAATCGGTGGTATTAACCCCAGGCATCATGGCTTCATAAGCCCACCATTCACCTTTTTCAGTTTTGATGGTTGTCAATTCAGCGACTGTCACACCACAGGATTTTGCAAAACCAGCCAACGCTTTTGAAGGCTGGCCCTGGCTATCGATTGTGCCAGCGCAGGCAGGGCCTCGTCGTGATAATTGCTGGCTTGCCTGTGTTGCCTGAACATCATGAATCAACACCGCCAATCGTCTGGGTGACGCATATCGATAAACCTTACCATGCTGCAACGTTGCCTTGGCAAGGCTTGCTGTTAACCTGTTTGCCAATTCATCCACCAAAGGCCAAACAGCACCTGAAGGCAACTCCTCTGAACCTAGCTCAAATAACAAATCATTCGACATCACACACCTTCTAAATAACTCCAACCTTATTCCCCTCTCCCGCACTCGGGGAGAGGGTGCCCGAAGGGCGGGAGAGGGGCTCTCGCCAAGTTATTCTATATTGCGTCCCACACTGTGGCTAATATGCTTCAAGGGAAAGCCTAACGCCTCACGGGCTTGATAATACGCAAGTGCCACGGCTCTGGATAATTGCCTTACACGTAAGATATAACGTTGACGCTCAGTCACTGAAATCGCATGCCGTGCATCAAGTAAATTAAACGCATGCGAGGCTTTGATAACCATTTCATAGGCAGGCAGTGGCAATTGTAAATCAACCAGTTTTTGTGCTTCCGCTTCACAGTAATCAAATTGCTTAAACAATGCCTCAACATTGGCATGCTCAAAATTATAAGCCGACATTTCAACTTCATTTTGATGAAACACATCACCATAAGTCACCACACCTTGTGCTGATTTGCACCAGGGCATGTCAAACATGCTATCAAACCCTAAAATAAACATCGCCAGGCGCTCAAGGCCATAGGTCAACTCACCAGTAACGGGCTTACAAGGCATTCCCCCTACTTGCTGAAAATAGGTGAATTGCGAAACTTCCATGCCATTTTGCCATACTTCCCAACCCAATCCCCAGGCTCCAAGCGTAGGTGACTCCCAATTATCCTCAACAAATCGAATATCATCGACCAATGGATCGACGCCAAGAGCACGCAATGAATCCAGGTATTTTTCCTGTATATCCAAAGGTGATGGCTTTAATACGACTTGAAATTGATAGTAATGCTGCACGCGGTTTGGGTTTTCACCATAGCGTCCATCGGTAGGACGCCTGGATGGCTGCACATAAGCCGCCGACCAAGACTCAGGTCCGATCGCGCGTAAAAAAGTGGCTGGATGAAAGGTGCCAGCACCGACTTCCATATCTAATGGCTGCAATAATGCGCAACCTTGTGTGGCCCAAAATTGTTGCAAGGTTAAAATAATGTCCTGGAAAGTACTCGGTTTTGTCATGTACATCTCGAATTAAAAGCAGATACCTCAGATCAAGGCATCTGCTTTTGAAAAAAATAATGCAAAGTCTGTTGCCTAACCTGCAGCTTTGTCAATCAAACCTTGCAATACGTCTTTACTGGCAGCGCCAGGAATAAAGGCAGGATCGCTGTCTGCTTTTAATTTACCAGCAGGCGTTGCCGCGACTATAAATGCCGGTGTTCCCATCAAGTGCATATTTTCTGCAAGCTTACGATTTTCATCCAACGCATTCTTGACCGTAGCACTGTTCATGTCTTTTTCTAATTTAGGCATATCTAAACCTAAGGATTTCGCAGTATCCATAATAAGTTTATCATCCAGGCGCTTGTCCAAATTCAGCAAAGCATCATGCATTTGTTGATATTTACCTTGCATTGCTGCCGCCAATGCAACTTGAGAAGCTACTTCGGAGCTTTTACCAAAAATAGGCAGCTCTTTATAAATAACCCGTAAATTGCTGTCTTTTTTGATTAGCTCACTGATAATGGGTTTCATTTTTTTACAATGAATACATTGGTAATCAAAAAATTCCACCAAGGTAACATCACCCTTGGGGTTGCCGGCAACGGCGAGTTTTTCAGTAAAAAGCTGCTCTGCATTTTCCATAATTGCTGATTTTGCTTGATCCTGCATGCTCTGCTGCTGCTTTTGTTGCAATGCCTGTGAAGCTTCCACCAACACTTCCGGGTTACTTACCAAATAATTATGGACAATCTGCTCGATTTCTTTCTTCTGTTCATCTGACATAGTACTTGCAGCGACTGCCATTGGTGAGACCATGACGGTTGCCAGCGCTCCTGCTGTTAATAGGCTTGTTAATTTCACACCTTTCCCCTTAGTTTTGAGTTTATTCTTTGCCAATCGAACCCTAGCACCTGATTGGGCTAATTTCAAGCCACATTTTCGTCTCCATCACGACTTTTACAAAAAATGCATTCCCTGCAGACTGGCATTCCTTTATAATGTACCCATCGAACAAAAATACACCACATTCAATATATTTAGAAGTGACGCATTAACACATGCCTAATATGGCATTTATTAAGTTTATTTGTACAATATCTAAAAATGTCATACCCGCGAAGGCGGGTATCCATCTAAAATGTGGCTCAGAAGTGTTTTCAGGGATGGATTCCCGCCTTCGCGGGAAAGACACGGTTTTTTAGAGTGTTTTTAAGTCAGTTAGAATTGTTATTGTCAGTGCGTAACTTCTATTATTTTTTACCGTCAAGGTTTGCTATCAATGAAAGCATGGTCTTCCGAAAAAATTTCAGTCCTTGCCCTGGTATTACTTATCACCGGTGCCATTGATAGCATTCGGAACTTACCGGCCACAGCGCTTTTTGGCCCCTCACTTATCTTTTTCTTTATCTTTTCTGCCATCATTTTCCTGATTCCAGTCGCACTGGTTTCTGCTGAACTGTCCTCGACCTGGTCAGAAGAAGAAGGAGGCGTGTACAGCTGGGTTCGGCATGCTTTTGGCGATAACTGGGCTTTTTTTACCATTTGGCTGCAATGGATCAATACCATGGTTTGGTATCCAACCATCCTTTTGTTTATTGCAGGAACACTTGCCTACTTGATTAATCCTGAACTGGCACATAATAAATACTATTTAATTAGCGTGATTCTCATTATATTTTGGTCACTAACTATCATTGGACTTTCAGGCTTGCGTGCGTCTGCAGCATTTGCCAGTTTTTGCGCAATCGTCGGCATGATTGTGCCCATGGGCTTCATCATTTTACTGGCCATCATATGGCTCTTGAAAGGTCATCCGCTTGCTATTGATTTAAGCTTAAAAAACATGATTCCACACTGGAAGGATACACACTCCTGGATCTCACTCACGGCCATTATGACCTCATTCCTTGGCATGGAGCTGGCTGCTGTGCATGTTCGAAATGTTTATGACCCACGACGTAATTTTCCCCGTGCCATGTTTTTTTCAGTACTCTTGATCTTAACCACCATGATTTTTGGCTCATTGGCTATCGCATTTGTATTGCCTCAGGAAGAAATTAGTCTGGTGCGTGGGGTGATGCAAGCATTCACCAGTTTTTTTAACGCCTACCATTTGGGTGCATTAATGCCTGTAATGGTCATACTATTACTGTTAGGAAGCCTTGGTAGCATGGTCAACTGGATTATTTCTCCCGCCAAAGGCTTGTTGCTCGCCGCAGATAGCGGGTTTTTACCTAAATGGCTTTATCGTTTGAATCACCATGGCATTGCCTCACGCATTCTGATTTTACAGGCTATACTCGTCACCCTGTTATGCAGTGGATTTTTACTCTTTCCCACGGTCAATGCTATTTACTGGTTATTCACGGACTTAAGTACCGAATTATATATCATGATGTATGTGTTGATGTTTCTTGCCGCAATCCATCTGAAAGGTAAATTCCCAAACCTGCCTCGCCCCTTTGCTATTCCTGGCGGACGCTACGGTTATTATTTTGTCTGTTTGTTGGGGATCGTGGGTTGTGGTATCACCCTGGTGGTTGGGTTTTTTCCACCAGAAAATGCAATGGATGTGGGTGGAACAGAGCATTTTCGTCTGGTATTTTCTAGCGGCATCCTGCTCATGCTATTTCCTGCTTTTTTACTCTACTTACGCAAAGCAATCAATGATTGGCGTACTAAAAAAAAAGTATTCTGAAACCTGCATAGGTTTTTGAGAGAAGAGCCCCCCCTTGGTAAAAAGGGGGGGTATTTTTAACGGAAAATTTTAAGTACTGGAAACATGGGGTTGATTAATCCGAAGAATTGCAGAACATAAATAATCAGAACAATTAATACCACCACGTTCAACAATGTTTTAATTGCAGCAGGCATTGGAATAAACACGTTGATAAGCCACATGATTACACCAAAAATCACAATTAATGCAATTAAATTAAGCAGTTCTGGCATCATAATAATCCCTTATCATTATACGGTTAGTATTAAGATTATAGCATAGGAAATAATTTGATATAGTGAATGGAATGGTTTAGACAGGGTAAACGTATCTAAACGCGTTTTAACATCAAGAAGGCTACTATACTGCGCGTTCCATAAATTGGTAGTCGCTAACTAATAGAACACCGGCTTGGTTGTTCAAGCTCTTCTCCATTCGCTGGCTCAGCCGATGGGTCTTCAGCGCAATCAAAAAAATCATCACCTGCATAATAATATGGATTTTCTGCTGTCGCACCAGGTTCATTTGCTGCATCAGGCTTGATGTCACCCCCCATCAAATACAACATGACGCCATGAGACTCAGAAGGGCTGACATCCTGCTGCAAGTCATGCGACGCTTCCTGTTCTTTTGAATCTGCTGCAAAAGACGAGATTAAACGGGTTAGTTTTCCTTTGATAAAGCGAGGTAGATCCAGCATATATAAAGGGGCATTTAGTACAGTCAATAATAAAACAGTACAGACATTTTTGTACACTTTTTGAGCTCTTAGTATGAATAGCACAGGACTCAAAAATCTAATGCACTCATGCAGAAGGGCCAGCATTAACATCATGGGGGTTAACAATAACGCCAATAAAGCACGGGATGCAAAAGACTTGGCTTTCTGCTGTACTCCAGCAGGCCATGGTTTTGTTAAGTCCTGGTAAATGGCCTTGATGAGTAGTGAAATACGCAAGAGACCTTCCGTGGTTTTGTTTTTTATTACCCATTCACTAGGAAGCCGTCCTTTCTCTAAGTTAAGCTTATTGATCTCTATTAAAGTCTGTTCTTCATCACCAGATGGAATGATTATTCCCTGATGATAATACATTTCCATTGTTTCATGTATATACGCTTTTTGAGCTAATGAATAACGTGCTGTATGATTTGTTTCATAGGGCATTAGTACATTATCATAGCGGCCATGAGTGAGTAAGTTAAATAATCCTTTTATCCCAAAATCAGCAATATAAGAATCAAACCCGAGGGGGAGTGCGATAAGAAAGAGGCTGGTTAGCGACATGAAACACACTGCTACATTTGGTATTAGCTCAATCATAATCCAAAGAAGTACCTTGGTTAAAGGTTGCACTATTTTTTTAACAGAAGGCCAGTAGCGATCAGACTCCTCCATCATGTTATTAATTTTTTCGTCTATGGCTAAAAATAACCTTATTTTTCTGGATAATTGAAAATGAGGTTGTGGCACATGTTGTTCAGGTCCATCGATTATCTGCTTTATTTCATTGAATAACTTACTGATAACTTGCTGTGGAACATTCGTCAGGTTTTGACGCCGCAAATATGATGCAAAAGCACCATCTAAAGACTGAATTTTATCAGGATGCAATTTACGGGATAAAAACAGATAGAGTTTCTTTTTGTCCTCAGGAGTGCTTTGAGGAGGCAAAACACGTTCAATACTCTCTGTAATCCGGTCTTCAAAGTCTTTAGGAGTTACTTGATTACTTATTAAGGATGCACCGCTGAGCCACCGAGCAGCATGATGATCTAATGATTCTATTACTAAACGAACTTGCTCATCCATTCAATGGCCTATGAATTCATAAAGTGAAAAATTATAACACAAACTGGACGCAGATAAACAAAAAACACAAAAAATGCTGTCCTCGTCAATCAAGTGCATGTAGTTTACGTGCATAGGCTAAATCCTCAGCCGTATTGATGTCTTGCAGGGGCTGCACGCATGCCTGTTCGACTTTAATTTTATACCCCCTCCACAACACACGCAGCTGCTCGAGCGCTTCGGTCGCCTCAAGTTCACAAACGGGCCAATTTACCATCTCAAGCAGGAAAGCAGCACGGTAGGCATAAAGCCCTATATGCCGCAACGACAATTTAAAATCAGCAGGATTATCTCGATGCGCAGGAATAGCTGATCTTGAAAAATACAAGGCATTATTTTGATGATCTCGTACGACTTTCACTATATTAGGGTTATTACACATCGCCTGATCATCAATCGGCCAACAAAGGGTTGCCATTGGTGTTTCCGAGGCAGAAAGGCTCGCAGCCACCTGTTTTATCAGATCAGGCGCGATGAATGGCTCATCACCTTGTACATTCACAATGATATCCTCTGGCTTAAATGCACATTTCATCACGACTTCCGCCACCCTGTCAGTGCCTGATTGATGGGTGCTAGCCGTCATCATCACTGATGCACCAAAACTTGTAGCCACATCAAAAATTTCCTGATTATCCGTGGCAATGGTAATTGAACCAGGATTAGCCTTTAATGCCTGGTGATAAACCCGTTCAAGCACTGTCTTTCCGTGCAACACCATAAGCAACTTTCCTGGCAACCGTGATGATTGATAACGAGCCGGAATAACCACGTGAAAATCAAGGCTCATAACTTGTCTTTTTCTTCTAAGGGAATCATGCGCGCTTCATTTTCCAACATGACCGGAATACCATCGCGAATAGGGTATGCCAGGCGATCAAAACGGCAAATCAATTCCTGATTTTTTAAAATTAATTTGCCTTTACATAAAGGACAAACCAAAATATCCAACAATTTTCTATCCACGTGACTCCCCTTGGGTTATTTGATTACGCACATACACTGGCAATGCCTCAGCAGCACTGACAGGCTTAAACTGACCAGACTCTGCCAATTGAATCATCGCCCTGGCAGAAGGATAGGCAGTTTGTTGTTTAATCACTTGGGCTTGTATCGATTCAGGCAACTGTACAGCATAGGCCTCAAAACCAACACCGGCGACGATTAACGGTGATGCTGACGAAACCACAATATCTGTCGCCGCAGATACTTTCTCCTGCACAAGCAAGGAATCTTGTGTAAATACTGCCCAATAGGCTTGCTGCATGCGCGCATCTATCATGGCCAATACCTGAGTATCCGGCAACAAATCCAGTTCCGTTTGAAAGACATCATGGGCAATAGCCGCGAGGCTGCTGACTGGGTAAAGCGGAAGATCATGCGCGTAGGCTAATGCCTTCGCTATACTGCAAGCAATACGCAAGCCGGTAAAACTGCCAGGCCCACAGCCAAATACAATCGCATCCAGTTGCTTAAAGCCAAGTTCTGTTTGCCCCAGCAAACGCTCAATCATGGGCAATAATAATTGCGCATGTTGGCGTAAGCTGTTCTGCTCTTCGCTAACTATGTCCCCTTGTGTAGATAAGGCAACAGTAGCAAGCTCAGTAGATGTATCAATCGCCAGCAAATTCATTCGTCAATGCCAATTGGTTAATATACGTTAATACCGTTTGTTCATTACGCGTTTTACCCATCTTAGGAAGACTCGCAAAAACTTGACGGCCATAATCTCTGCCTGTTAAACGCGGATCAGCTATCATTAATACGCCTCTGTCACTGGCATCCCGAATCAAGCGCCCTACACCTTGCTTTAAAGTCAACACTGCATTGGGCAACGATAACTCGTCAAAGCCTGATAGTCCGCGCGCTTTTAAGTAGGCCATTTTACCACGAATTACTGGATCAACAGGGCTTGCGAAAGGTAATTTGTCTATTATTACACAAGATAAGGCTTCTCCTTTAACATCAACCCCCTCCCAAAATGTGGCCGTACCTAAAAGAACGGCATTACCCATCTCACGAAAACGTGCTAATAAAATCGGTTTTGCTTCATCACCTTGAATTAATAACGGGTATTTTAATTGATTAGCAAGCAAAAGAGCGACCTGTTTCAAGGCGCGGTGGCTGGTGAACAGGAAAAAACATCGCCCCCCACACGCGTTAATAATAGGCAAAGCGCGAGCCAGTAACAATTCATAATAACGGTTGTCTTTTGGATCAGGTAAGGTGCGTGGCAAATAAAGCAATGCTTGCTGCTGAAAATCAAATGGACTGGGCAACAGTAACGTATCTGCCTCACCCAGTCCTAGCGGTCTGGTAAAACAATCAAACGATGCGGCCATGGTTAAGGTGGCAGAGGTAAAAATATAAGCGCAGCTTTGACGTGCTAGCAGCGCATGAAATGACTCAGCAATATCAAAAGGTGTTGAATGAAATACTAACGTGTGTTTAAACCGCTCAACCCAACGAATCTGCTCAGGATTTGGCTCGGCAAACGCTCGTAAAAGTGCTACTAATGCCTCTAGCCGTGCCTTGCAACGCGTCAAACCAGCTTGCTCTTCCCCTTGATCACTGGTATTCGCAAAACAAGGCATGATTTCATCACTCAAGGCCAACAGCGAGTCCCATGCCTGCATAAATCCCTTATTATGCTTCACACTATCCCAGCCAAGGCGTTCTTCCCGCGCGGGCGATGCCATCAACAATTGCTCTATCAGTTGATCAAGCGTCATACTGAGTTTTTTCAATGGCTGATTGGCCAAATCAAGCACAGGCCACTCACGCAAGATATCATCCATCAAATCCCGAAACTCGCGCGTGCTCACGCGTTCCCCATGAAACACACTGGCAATTTCTGCTAATTGATGCGCCTCGTCAAACACCACGGCTTCAACACCAGGTAACAGCTCACCAAAACCGTCTTCTTTTAAACGGGAATCGGCAAAATACAAATGGTGATTAATAACCACCACATCAGCTTCTAATGCACGCTTACGGGCTTTGACCAGAAAACAGGTTTGATGAAACTGGCACTCACTGCCTAAACAATTATCAGCGGTTGACGTAACATAAGGCCAAACAGGCGAATCTTCACTGATTTCAGGTAATTCGCTGCGTTCACCATCAGTTAATTGGGCTAGTTTTTCTCGGACATGCAAAACCTCATGTGCGCATTGCGGGCTGGAAAATCGCCCTTCTTCGGCATGCAAATCAACCCGATAGCGACACAGGTAGTTGGCACGTCCTTTCAGATTTTGCACACGCAATGAAAGACCCAGCGCACGAACTAGCATAGGTAAATCTTTATGGAACAATTGATCTTGCAAGGTTTTGGTCGCTGTGGAAATCAGCGCTTTTTTACCGCTTAAAAGGCAGGGAATTAAATAAGCAAAGGTTTTACCTGTACCGGTGCCTGCTTCTGCAACCAGTGTTGTTTGTTTAGTAATAGCGCCAGCTATCGCTGCAGCGAGTTGGATCTGTTGCTCACGGGCAACAAATCCGGGGATGGCGGTGGATAATCGACCCTTTTCACTTAATACTCGCTGGCATTGGGCCACCATATCATCAGCGATGCTGGTTACTTCTTCCACTCTTTTTGCAAATATTGCAACTTGCCTTCAACCCCTTCCCAGTCTTTCGCATCAGCAGGCGGCTCTTTCATCGCGGTGATGTTGGGCCAGCTTTTACTCAGTTCTTCATTGAGTTGAATGAATTGGGTTTGATCTGCCGTAATATCATCTTCAGACACAATAGCATCAACCGGGCATTCCGGTTCACAAAGCGCACAATCGATGCATTCATCAGGATGAATTACCAAAAAATTAGGCCCTTCATAAAAACAATCCACAGGACATACTTCAACACAATCCATGTATTTGCATTTAATACAACTTTCAGTAACGACAAAGGTCATAGTCAAACCCTTAACAGCCTAAATGGCCATATTAAAGCACAAAATAACCATTCACTACAATCAGGAACGTATCAGGCATTAGAATTATTTTTGTTAATGCATTACTCCTGGATACATCAAATTTAAACTGAATGAAAAGCAAATTATGCCCAGTTTCCTCTTTGTCTCATTAGTTTTCTCATTAAGTTATTATCCACTTCAAATGGATTCCTCCCATGCAACCAACGATGGTTATTAATCACTAAAATACAGCCTACGGGAATATCAATTTCTAAAATATTTTTAGAGTCTTCTAATGAAGATTGAAGTTTATGAATAAACTGGGCTTCCTCCAAATTCTTGGGATGAATAAATCTATTAATAAATCGAATTGATTTCTGATGATTTTCTACTGCTAGAAGTGGTGCATATACACTTGATTTTTCATCATTTTCTTCATATCGCGTGGTACTGTTAGAGTTTGGATTAGATAGAAATTTAACCATGCGTTTATTAATTGGATGATTATAAAAATAATCAAAATCATCCCAATAATTAACATGTAATAACTTGGATTTCCCACCTCTGGCGGCTGTCTCTGCCATTTTCATAAAAAAAATCCAATCAGGAACTTTTTTCATATAAGCCCCATCCGTATGCAGTTTAAAAGCCTCATATTGTCTTAAGAGCTCTGGCATCTGCATATCAGTATGTTTTATGGTAAAAGTTGCGTAATGTTTCCCAGACAGAGGGTCTACATTAGGGATTCCTAATAGATAGGCAAGAGCGGTTGAGAGTTTGATATCAATCTCTTCTTGAGGTCTGTAGTGATGAAATTTTACAAGAACAGCTCCTGTTTCAGACTCCTTTAAGGCATTTAATAAAATATCTTTTATTCCGAAAATCTGTTCAAACTCATGAGCAATTAAAAAACGCAAATACGGTATATGCTCAATATCTCTTACAGAAATACTTATTACTTTATCTAGATATTGCTTAATATAATGCCCATCAACATCTAATAGGTATATTTGTTTCAATGGCTTTATTTTTTGAAAACTTATAAGTGGACTATTCAATTAATACACCAAACCATTTCACTAAAGTTTCCTCTCCCAAACTATCGTAGACATAGGATAAAAATCTTGAAAAATCGAGCTCAAAATCATTTTGTGTTATTTGTTCTGCTTCTGTCTCTGTATTGGGTGAGTGATGGAAAAATCTTCCTAAATACTGTTGACAAAACGAAATATAATCCTTTGTGAAAAGAAGAAAAGTATGCCACATATCATCGATCTCTTTCATTTCCGAATGAATTCCGCAAATAAAATCAAATTCGTTGTTTTCAGGAAAACACAACTTTTCTTCTTGGTGTTTAAGCGACAACCAAAAGAATTTTACCAATTCTTCAAACGCCTCTTCAGCTGTCATCTTATTATCAGGAAAATCCTTACTGTACCGATCTAAAACATGAATATTTTTATATTGAAGTAAAAGAGGTAGCTCTAAAGACATCAAAGTTTAACCTTATCTAACCACATCCAATACAAGGGTGACATTTTCTAGTACAGTCAATCCTCTTAAAATTTTCTAACTTTTTTTTGACAATTTTTCTAATTAAAGCTTTTTTCATTTCCCTTCCTTATAAAATAAATGCTTGTTTTTCACGCGAAATTTATCACATAATAAAAAAAAAGCAAGGGTTTTCAAATAATAAAATATTGTTTTTTTGTTACATATTACGATTGCTGTTAATCTATTACCAAGTGCTTAGGTTGTATTTTTTGAATCAAAATTTTGATTACACTGTAAGCATTTTCAACCTTAAGTATCAAACATAACGATAGGTATATAATACCGGCAAGTAAAATAGCCGTTAATAAGAAAAAAACACGAAGACTCAATGATGCGTTATAAATATAATCTGAAAAGGAGAGTGTAAAGGCCCAGCAAAAAATGCCAAGTCCGACAGATGCGACACCACACCGAATAAAAGCGTTTAAAAATTTCTTTGTTTGTAAGTCATGTAATCTATTCATTAAGAAATAGAGCGTCAAAAAATTGATTATTGCCGAAATAGCTGTGGAAAGGGCAAGACCTCGATGACCCATTTCAACTGTAAAAATCAAATAATAAGTTAGAGTAATATTAATAAAGATAGACATAAAACTAATACACATTGGAGTCCATTTTTTATTGATAGCGTAAAAACCTGGCGAGAGAACTTTAATGCAAGAATAGGCTACGAGGCCAACTGCATAAAATTGTAAAGCGAAGGCTGTTTGTACTGAATCTTCCGCATAAAACTTCCCATGCTCATAAATAAGACTAATAATGGGTTTGGCAAAAAACCAAAATCCTACGGCGGCAGGTAGAGTTAAAAAGACAACAAAACGCATTGCCTGCCCTAATGTTATGCCGAACTGCCTACTGTCTTTTGTTGCAGCAATACGAGAGATTACAGGTAAAGTAATCGTTGCTACAGCAACACCAAAAACTCCAATAGGAAGCTGCATAATTCTAAATGCACTATTAAGCCATGTCACAGCTTCTGTACCAATATAAGAAGCAAAACCTGAACTAATAAGTACATTAATTTGTACAGCACTTGCGGCAATTATCCCAGGAACCGTTAATATTAGAATGCTACGAATCCCAGGATCATTCCAATGGAAATTGGGCCTAAAGTGAAAGCCTACGCGCCGTAAGCTGGGAATCTGTACTATTAATTGAAGTAAACCGCCCAATATCGTTCCGATTGCAAGACCTATCAGTGCATTTTTTCCAAAATGAGGATCAATGAGCCATCCAAAAAAACCACCCCCTAAAATAGAACCTATGTTAAAGAAACTTGAAGCTAATGCTGGCATTCCAAAGACATTTTTTGAATTAAGTATTCCCATAGCCAATGCGGCAAGAGATATCAAGAAAATAAAAGGGTACATAATCTGAGTTAAAAGGATTGTTGTATTAGTATCTTCACCTGAAAAGCCCGGAGCTAAAATAGCAATCATTTTTTCTGCATAAATAATTCCAAGGATACTTAAAAATCCCATGAATATACTAATCAATGTCATCATTTTAGAAGCAAGCTGCCATGCTGAATCTTCACCTTCAGTTTCGAGTTTTTTGGAAAAAATTGTGATAAATGAAACTGAAAGGACGCCTTCTGCAAAAAGGTCTCGCAACAAATTTGGCGCGCGGAAAGCTATGAGAAAAATTCCCAGAGTAGCTGTGCCAAAAAGGTCATTAAATAAAATTTCTCGGATAAGGCCAAGTAAGCGGCTACACATTACAGCAATAGAAATAACCCACGTGGCTTTGATATTTAATTTTATATTACTCATCACTTGCTGACATTCAAATCAATTTAGAAGTAAATAATACCATGCTTGTCACATAAATAGCTCATTATTGCACTTTAAGCAAAGTGGCTTTTATTTTGAACACCAATGAAGGCTTTCATGGATTATAATCTATTCTATTTAGGCTTTTTAAAATTATCAGAGACCCTAATGGAAGCAGTTTGTGTGTACCTGGGTGCTAATTTTGATAACAATAATCTATTTAGGGGCTGTTGATATTTGAACCCTCCCCCCGTCGTCCCGCGGCTTGTCCCTGTATCTTCTACACAAGTTAAAAATACTGTATTTTTATTGCAGTATTTTTAACTGCGAGTATGAGATATGGTAACAAATGCAGACGAATGGGCATATGAAAATTTTAAAGATAGTGATTTGGGAGATCCCCGCCGAACCCAAAGATTGATAAAACTTGCGGCAAGTTATGCTAAAAGCATAGGTTCAAGTACGGTTGAATGTTGTGAAGGGGATGATTCACAAGTAGAAGCAGCATACCGATTTATAAGGAACGAGCGAGCGAGCCAAGCCTGAAGCGATAAGAGAGGGAGGCTTTGTCTCAACGGCTCGCAAGGTAGCAGTTGAAGGAACATTACTTGCGATTGAAAACACAACGACGCTCTCTTATAAACATAAAGCTGCTGATGAGTTAGGGTATACCAGCAATAGTCCATCTGCGAAATCGAAAGGTTTTAATGTCCATAGTGTTTTGTTGTTAACAGAAAATACTGGAAGAAGCATTGGGTTAATAGAACAAAGTTGGTATTGCAGAGACAATGCTGGTTATGGAAAAAGTAAAAATAAACGGACAAGAGATTATCATGAGAAAGAAAGTTATAAATGGGAATACGCTTCCCGAAAGGTAGCAGAAAGGCTTAGTACAAAAATGTTAGATGTTATTTCTGTATGTGATAGAGAGGCCGATATTTATGATTACTTGTATTACAAGTTAAATAATAATCAACGATTTATCGTTAGAGCCAGAGAAAATCGTAAAACAACATCATCTGAATATAAATTATTTGAGCAGGTATTATTAACTCCTGCTTTAGGGATTTATAAAGTAAAAATACAACAAAAAGGTGGCCGAAAAGAACGCATTGCAAAAATTCAATATCATAGTGCAACTGTTGAGTTAGTTTTACCAAAACATCAAAAAAAGACAGGCTATCCTGCCACATTATGTCTTAATATAGTGGCCGCTAAAGAAATAGATACCAAAGATATGGAGTCGAAACTGGAGTGGATTATTTTAACATCTGAGCCGATCGATACTGCAGAGGATACAAGACAAGTCATTAGGAATTACGAGCTTCGTTGGAGAATAGAAGATTATCACAAGGCATGGAAAAGTGGTGTTGGGGTTGAGGAATTACGACTGCAAAGTAAGGAAAATTTAGAGCGTACTGGTAGTATCTTTGCTTTTGTTGCCGTTAGATTATTACAAATGAGAGAGATTGCTTTAGCCTGCCCTGATGAGTTAAATAAGGATATTCCTGTAACTGCTTTACTAACAGCAGATGAATGGAAAGTGTTATGGATTGCGACTAAAAAATCAAAGCCACCTAAAGAGCCGCCAGATATAAAATGGGCTTATAAAAATTTAGGAAAATTAGGTGGATGGTATGATAGCAAACGTACAGGTATCGTAGGATGGCCTGCCTTATGGAAAGGTTGGTTCAGATTAATGGATAAAGTCGAGACATACAATGATGCTAAATTGTATTTTTGATCAAAAAAGATCAGATCAAGAGACAGGGACAAGCCGCGGGACCACGGGGGAGGGATCAAATGTCAACAGCCCCTAATAAGGCGGCAATTTTATTAAGTAAAAAACTTGCTGATATAGATTTAACTTTGGTATATGGTAATTCAAGCTTAGGTATAATAGTGCGGGGTAAACATATGTGTGATAGAAAAATAGTCGGTCAGAATTTTTTATGAGATTATTGACTTATTATCTACGTCCCGCAGCTTGTCTGCGGGATACAGGAATCTAGCAATATCGGTAGATCCTGCGCATAAAGCCCGGGACGTAGGCGAGTAGAGTAATTTGAAATCAAACGTGTTCTCGCCCTGTATGATGGTGTTATTAAATTGAAAGTTTTATCTAGTTCTATTAGTGTAGATGAATATGATTGCAAATTGTTGTTTCTGGATTCGATGGTAGGCAAGTTTAGTACAAGCGTGAGGCTGGCAGCTTCCTGATATATCCTATCTGGATAGACTGACAGGCAAAAGGAGAATGCATCAGCTAGCATTAATGAGCTGCTATGAAGCTGGTTAATTAAGGGATATTTTTTATGCGACGACAATGGTATATCGGTTTTGGGATTGTTCTTCTAGCAATCTTTCTTGTGCTGGTGATGCTGCATGATACGCGCTGGTTTTTTGTTTTTCTAACCCCCTTGGTGCTCCTATGGATCTATGACCTTTTACAAAAACATCATACTATTTTACGTAATTTCCCTGTTCTGGGTCATATCCGCTATCTTTTAGAGTTTTTTCGCCCGGAGATACAACAATATTTCATTGCCAACGATGAGGAAGAACGCCCCTTTAATCGCGAAATTCGCTCTATTGTTTACCAACGAGCTAAAAATGTGCTCGATACCGTTCCTTTTGGTACAGAAAGAAACATATTAGCACCTGGCTATACATGGGTATTACATTCCTTAAATCCAAAGCATCTATCTGAAGTAGAGCCACGAATTATGGTGGGGGGAGATGATTGTAAACAGCCCTACAATGCGTCGCGCTTAAATATTTCTGCAATGAGTTTTGGTGCTTTGTCAGCTAATGCATTAATGGCTTTGAATCGCGGCGCCAAACTTGGCGGTTTTGCTCATAATACGGGAGAAGGAGGCCTAAGCCCTTATCATTTACAAGGGGGCGATGTGATTTTTCAACTGGGTACCGCATACTTCGGCTGTCGAGATGACAAAGGGCATTTTGATGAAAAAGAATTTGTTATAGAGGCTACTCGACCAGAAGTTAAAATGATCGAAATCAAATTATCACAAGGTGCAAAACCCTCTCACGGCGGCATTTTACCCGCCGCTAAAGTATCTCCTGAGATAGCACGTGTGCGTAAAATGATAATGGGACAGGATGTCATCTCACCCCCTGCGCATTCCAGCTTTAGCACCCCGCTTGGATTAGTACAATTTATTAAACGATTACGTGAGTTATCCGGGGGGAAACCTATAGGGTTTAAGCTCTGCATAGGCCGCAAGGAAGAGTTTTTAGGGATTTGCAAGGCGATGCTCGAAACTCAAATTCTTCCGGACTTTATTACTGTAGATGGTGCCGAAGGCGGTACAGGGGCGGCTCCCTTGGAGTTTACTAATCATATTGGGGAGCCTCTAGAAGCAGGTTTGGTTTTTGTTCACAATGCATTGGTTGGAGTCAATTTACGTTCCAAAATTCGCATCATATGTAGCGGTAAAGTGGCTACGGGATTTGACCTGGTGGAAAAAATTGCCTTAGGTGCAGACATGTGTAATTCCGCACGTGCCATGATGATGGCAGTAGGATGTGTTCAGTCGAAACAATGCAATGCAAATACATGCCCGACCGGAGTCGCCACCCAAAATAAACGCCTGCAGAAAGGCTTGGTGGTGGATGAGAAAAAACATCGGGTCGTGAATTTTCATAATAATACAATCAAGAGTTTTTTAGAAATTGTGGGCGCTATAGGACTAAACAATCCAAGCGATTTAAAACCTGATTATATTAAGCGGCGGATAAACTATGAACATGTAAAATCGTTGGATGAAATACATGTTTATCTTAAGCCTGGTGAATTATTAGGTTCTGAGATACCAAGTGAATTTAAAAAATACTGGGAGCTTGCCTCGTCAGATAAATTTTAGGATGAATAATGAATACGGAGATAAAAAATGATTAATCCACTAACTTATGCTCCCAAAGGAGACAAACACAACTCGGAGTATTTTGAAGAGTATCGGATAAAAATTTTTGAGCGGCGTAAGCAAAGCGGTCTTGAGGATTTGTTAAGCGATATAGTGGCAATCGCAGTCCAGGTCCAAACCGGCGATGCGCTAGATTACTTAAAAGAGCTCTATGCCATGACCCCGTATCGTTACAAAAATAGTTATATCACCAAAACCCATAAAATTTATTGTTTAGTGAACCCTGTTAAATCGCCGGCGTTTTTTGTTCTTGAACCTTTAAATCCGCATTTCACTGATGACATTACTCGAATTAATAAAATGTATCCTAATGCACGGGAAAAATTTAATGCACGCTATATTGGCGAGATTTTCAAAACCAAGAATAAAAAGGAAACCAAGCGCATCCTAATGTCGCATGATTTTGTATTTCATGATCCGGCCATTACAGAAAATAAATTTTATTGCAATGAAAAAATTGAATTTACCAGAATGTCTGACTTTACCTTCAACAGCATGGGCTACACAGAGAATGATTTAGTTGATTTCGACAGTCTGGAGTTAGGCCAACCGTTTCGTCTGACCAAAGCAGAAGAAAAAGAACTGCAAAAAGTGGATCAATTTACAATCGATTTAGGCATTAAACCCTTGATTAAAGGGATTGATCACATGGCCACCCGCATACTCGCGGGTGAGCGTGAAGATGCTATTTTAGAGTTTCTTTGTCTGTCTAACTATTATTTTTGGGGGGCATATAATATTTACGACATGAACTCCTCCACCAACGTGAACCGCGCACCGCACGGCGATGATATTCGCTCGCCGGCCAAAGTATTTACCGCAAATAACACGCCTTACATGGTTAATTCATTTAAAAAATTGCCCATGCCTACTGAAGCATTTGTGCGCAATTACGGACGACGCATGCACCATATAGCCATGGAGGTAGTCGATGGCGATCATAAAAGTGGCATGAAAAATATTGAGTTTGTGATTAATAATTTACGCGATAAAGCGCACGTGGATTTTCTTGCCAAGGTCTTTGGAGCCTGTTCAGATCAACCCGATTTACAGCAAATTTTTTCTAAACACTCAAATCTCTCTCTTTTAATCACCGAGTATGTTGAGCGCTGTCATGGATTTGACGGATTTTTTACCAAAGAAAATGTCGCAGCACTTACCGAAGCTGCGGGCTTAGATGAAGAGGTCAAACATCATCACAAGCACCACGGAATTACTGGGGACTAATATCCATTTTTAACAACAAACACGCTCTAGACCCATTTTACAGTGTAGGAATGATTGTGCCAGCGTACTTCAGCTGTAGTGTTTCTTGATATTGAAGTCACTCCCGCTGGCGTTCCTGTATAAATAACATCCCCTGATTTTAGCGGGAAAAATTGGCTAATATAAACTATCAAATCTTCAGGTTGCATCATCATGTCTGCCCCTTTAGCGCACTGCCGAAGAGTGCCGTCAATAAGCAATTGAAATTCAGTGTCCATATAGTTATTAAATTGATGATAGGCAATCCATGGGCCAAGAATAGCAGCATCTTTAAATACTTTTGCTGTAGTCCAGGGGTGGCCTTGTTTTTTCAGTTCAGATTGGTGTGTTCTTAACGTCATGTCTAGACCAAGAGTAATGTGTGAGATAGCATTTTTCGCTTCCGCATGCGTCATCCTATATCCATCATGGGCCATGCGTAGCACAATTTCGCACTCAGGCTGCACCGCAGTGTCTTCAAAAGAAAATGCAAGATGCATTTGCTCACCCCAATGAGAGGCTTGTTTAAGAACACTTGCTGGTTTGAGAAACAATACAGGTTTCTCTGGTACTGCATCTCCAAGTTCTTTGGCATGATCAAGATAATTTTTTCCTACACAAACTATTTTGTCAAAAGACATGTAATGTATCCTTTATAGAGTAGAAGTTAGCTGTATGTGACATGCGAATAGATATGGAAGAAAAAATTGGTGCCCAAGGCCGGAATCAAACCTGGTTGTATCTTATTGATTTTTAATAATATAAATAATAAGGACTCGAATTTACCCAAGATATTACCCTACGTGGTGGATGATAGCTAATTTGAATGATTACGAAAAGATGCGAATTAGTATACTTTTATTTTGCAGCACCCTTCAACCAGCGACCAACTGATTTCGCAAACCGAATGCCAAATTGCTCAGCGCATTTTATATCTGTATCACTAATCAATTTAGATTTATCTGGTACTGAAGTTGCCATCAACCCAAGCCAAGCACCCCATTCATTATTCTCATGCTTGGTTTTAGATACTTTTCTACCTAACCCACAATTGTTTACCCAAACCATCCCAAACTGGGCTGCAAAAATTGAAAGCTGAATAATAGTGTTTAACTTATCACCAGAAGGATATGTTGCTACAGTAAAGCCTGCTGCTACTTTATCAACAAGCTTTTGCTCCGTCCAAAGCCCTCTATAAGAGAACTCATCTAAAAATAGCTTAAACTGCCCAGCAACACCGCCCATAAAAGTTGGAGAACCAAAAATGATGCCATCAGTTTGTTCAATCAGTTTCCAAGAGTTCGAATCAAGTTTACTAATATCAATTAAACATGCATCAGAACTAATTGTTTTAACTCCCCATAAAACAGCTTCTGCAAGGCATCGTGTGTGTCCTGAGGCAGTGTAGAAAGGAATGACTATTTTGGACATAAACAGGGCCTATACTTATCTCATGTATTTATCTTTCGAATTGCACTAATTCTATTACCTTCTGCACGCTCTCTTCTAGTGAAAGTTCGGAGGTATCAAGTTGTAAATCAACATTATCCCAAGGCTGATAGTCTCTCTCTAATACGTCTTGCCATGTTGGGAGCTGATGATTTTCAATATCTGTCGTTCTTACCTCAACTCTACGTTGATGTTCAGCTTTATCTAAACAAACAACTTCTATCTCGCATGATTTTACACCAACAACTCGCGCCACCAT
>Ga0209024_1000670_pt1 | contig 48136 bp, 56 predicted proteins | sample AutmiccommunBRH5_FD_187380 | JGI IMG/M metagenome (GOLD analysis project Ga0209024, IMG submission 187380) | Deep subsurface microbial communities from Mt. Terri, Switzerland - Autotrophic microbial communities BRH/5 (SPAdes) (version 2) | ecosystem: Environmental > Aquatic > Deep subsurface >... | reverse complement strand
CGTCCAGGCTCGCGTAGCGGTCCGAAAGATCAAAGAAACCCATCTGTGCCATTCTCATACCCCAGTCGCCGCATGTCCCTTCCTTCATACCGCAGTGGCCCGGTCAGAGCAATTTTTCGAGGTGCCCTGCAGGGCGCAACGCCCGAAATCGAACCGACGGCCTGTGCCGCGCTTCACCGATATGCCGATCATGCAAGACGTCACCTGATCCTGGAGAATGCGATCCTTCTCCCCTTTGCCCGTCTGCGTTTGAACGCCGGGGACCTCTCGCGGCTTCACGCCGGCATGGCACGTCGCCGTGGGATCGCAAATGATGTGAAATCCGAACCGAAAAAGGGGCTTCGTAATGACGATACATAGCGCAATTTTGAAGGCCGAATGTGGATGTGACGGCTACGACAAGCTGGCACCTCTCATCGGTTTCGACGAGGCTTTGGGGCGCATCGCTGCCCAGGCCAAGACGGTCGGGCGGACCGAGGCCGTTTCGCTGGCCGATGCGCTCGGTCGTGTCCTCGCCCATCCCGTCCGCTCCCGTGCCTTGGCGCCGGCCTTCGACAACGCAGCGATGGATGGCTATGCGCTCGACACCTCGACACTGATCGGAGCTGGCCCATGGGATCTGCGGGTGGTGGCCCGGCTTGCTGCCGGACAAACCCCTGCCGCTCCCCTCTCCGGTCCGACCGCCGCCCGCATCTTCACCGGCGCGCCGGTTCCCGCGGGCGCCGATGCCGTGGTGATGCAGGAAGCTGTCCTTCGGACGGGCGAGACGGTCCGCCTGTTCGAACGCCCCGCGCCCGGTCTCAACATCCGCCGCGCGGGCAGCGACATCGCGGCGGGCGCGACCGTTCTCGACGCGGGCCGCAAACTGGGGCCGCGAGACATTGCCGCCTGTGCCGCCGCCGGCGCCGGCGTTCTGCGCGTCCGGCGCAGGGTGCGCGCCGCCCTGCTGGTCACGGGCGACGAGGTGCGTCGCGCCGGGGGGGCGCGAGATGCCGGACAGATTTGGGACATTAACACGCCGATGCTCTCGGCCCTCCTTGAACTTGCGGGCGTCGAGATCGTCTGTGCGGCGCACGGCGACGACGATCGCGAAGGGCTTGCCCGGCAGTTGCAAGAGTTGGCCGCATCCGCCGATTTCGTCGTGACCACGGGCGGGCTTTCGGTGGGTGAAGAGGACCATGTGAAGCCCGCACTCGCCACGCTCGGGGGTGACATCGTGTTCAGCGGTGTCGCGATCAAGCCGGGCAAACCCGTTTCATTCGGGCGCATCGGATCGGCCTTCTGGCTCGGGCTACCCGGAAATCCGCTATCGGCCTATGTAACATGGGCGCTTTTCGGAACCGCGTTTGTCCGGGGGCTGACCGGGGAAACGGCGCAAGCACAACGCCGGCACGTCGTGACCGCCACCACCATCCGGCGCAAGCCGGGGCGCTGCGAACTCAGGCCCGCCACCTTGGCCGGGTTCGACGGACAAGGGCGCGAGGTCGTCCAATTCGATGACACAACCCATTCGGGGCGTGTCGCACACCTCCCCTCTGCAGACGGCGTGATATTCCTGCCCGCCGACGCGGATGTCCTGCCCGAGGGGGCACTGGTCGAATTCCAACCCTTCTGCCCGAATTGAGGAACGATGTCATGAATCTTGCCTTCACGATGGCGCCCGGACGTGGCGACACAGACCTCCTTCTCGAACGGCTCGCCGCGCGCCTGGCCGTTCAAGGGGTGCGATGTGCCGGCACTGTCCAGATCAATACCGAACGCGCCGACACGCGCCCCTGCGACATGGATGTGCGGGTGCTGCCCGGCGGCCCCGTTCTGCGCATCAGTCAGGACCGGGGACCGGAGGCGCGCGGCTGTCGCCTTGACGCGGACGCGCTGGAAACCGCCGTAGGACACGTCGCGGCGCGCCTGATGGCCGGGGCAGACCTACTGATCATCAACAAGTTCGGAAAGCACGAGGCCGAAGGACGCGGCTTCCGCGAAGTGATTGCTTCGGCGGTTGAGCTGGATGTGCCGGTGTTGGTGGGTCTGAATGCACTGAACCGCGATGCGTTCGAGGCATTTTCCGACGGGGCGGCAATAGAGGTTGCGCCCGATCTGACAAGCCTCGAAGCTTGGGCGATGTCGGTCGTTGCCTCCGAGCTGGCCGATATCTGAGCGTTAGATCTGCAAGCTCCGGAACACTGCAAATGGCGGCGCTACGGGGAGGCGGTGCCGTGATGCGCCCGCGATCAGTCGCGGATCGGCGTGAGCCCCGCCAGAACCGTACGACGCGCAAGCACGGCCAACAGATCTGACCGGGTCACGATCCCGTCCAGGCGGCCCGCTGTCACCACCGGCGCGGCCTGGACGCCGCCATCGGCGAGAAGGTGAACGAGGACTCCGATCCCATCCGCCGGTGCAACCGTGCGCAGGTCGGTTGTCATCACGTCACGCGCAACAAGCCCTCCGCGCACACCGTCCAGCATCCCGAGGAGCGCCGAGGCAAAGCCATCGTGGCGAAGGGTGGCATCGCCGCGGGCACGTTGGATCAGGTCATTCTGTGTAATGATCCCGCAGAGCGTGCCGTCCGGTTCCACCACGGGAAGCGTCTTGAAGCGGTGTTCCCGGAACAGGTCGGCCACGCGCCCGAGCCGCGTTGCGGGCGTCACCGTAACCACGTCCCGCGACATCACCTCGGCGCAGGTCAGGCCGTCGAAGTGCTGGCGCGCGGCCTCGGCCTCGGCAGCGGCCAGGATGCGGCCGAAATCCTCCGCACCGATATTGGCGCTCAGGTTGTATCGGTCCAGAACCGCGGCCAGATCAGCACCCGATAGCCCGAGGCGGCGTTCCGGATCGACGTTGTCGGTTGCGTGGCGGCTGGAGATGGCGGGCTGGCGGAAGGGATATTTGCGTCCGGTGGCCCGGTTGTAGAGAACCGCCAAGCCGACCAGCAGCGCCGTGTCGAGCAAGACGGGCGAGGCAGCGAAACCGAGGCCGAGCGTTCCGCCTTCGGGCGTGGAAAGGACCGTCGTCAGGGCGACCGCCGCCCCGGGCGGGTGCATGGCGCGCAGCGCCGCCATCGCGGCCATGGCGAGACATACCGCGAGGCCGGCGCCTAGTTCCGGCGCAAGGCCGAGGCCCGTCACCGCAATGGCGACAATCGCCGAGACCGTATTGCCGACGACCGCAGACCAGGGCTGCGCGAGTGGCGAGTTCGGCACGGCGAAGACGAGGAATGCCGTCGCGCCAAGAGGGGCGATCAGCAAGTATCCGGATGCCATGCCTCGCCAGGCTTCCAGCATGACAAGAAGGATGCCGCACAGCGCGAGCGCCAGCCCGGCCCCCAGAGCCGCCCGCAATGCCTCGCGCCACTTCGGGCGCGACATGGCAGGTCCAAGCGCGCGTAGAATCCGGCGAAGATAAACGCGAGCCCGAGGGGCAAGACGCGGCTGAGGAACTGTTTTCCTGATTCTTGAGCCAAGGCCGTCCTCAAATTCGGACACCGATGGCCTTTCGGCTTTCAAATTAACGGGCATTGGTTCAATCTCACTCGGAAAGGGGCGGCCATGACGCCTGACGAGTCCAGAAACTCATTCTTCTCATTGTTCTTCGCTCCTGAACTGCTCGCATGGCAGGGGCGGATGTCCTTGCCGGTCGTCTTCTGGGGATATGGCGTTGCGGTGAGCATGGCTCTCGCCATCCTGCACGCAACTGCGCTTGATGCAGGACAATTGGCGTTTCAGCAAGCGCTGATCCTGACTTCGGCGGCCTATACGGTCTGGATACTGGTCGCAATCTGGCGCTGCGCGCCGAACGGTAGTCCGTTCTGGGGCACTCTGGCGCGATGGCTGACCGTCGCCTGGGGGTTGAACACAGCCCTTGTTCTTTTTTTTCTCCAGCTTGAACTGATGCTCAGATATGCGCGGGGATGAGGGGCCCGAACCCGAGAACGGAGCCGCTCGGTCTTCGGGCCTGAGCCGGCTTCTGATCGATGGCGCAGCGTCGCTCTTTCCAGGTTATTTCGCGCTGGTGATGGCGACCGGCGTGGTGTCGATCGCCTGCCATTTCATGGGGCTGCGCCCGGTCGCGCTGGCGCTGATCGCGGTCAACTGGATCGCCTGGCCGGTGCTCTGGGGCCTGACGATCCTGCGCGCGGTGCGATTTCGCGCAGTGCTGCTCCGCGACATCTCGGACCATCAGCGCGCGCCGGGGTTCTTCACCATCGTTGCGGGCACCTGTGTGCTGGGCACGCAGAACGTGGTGGTGATCGGGGCCACGGGCGTGGGCGCCGCGCTGTGGTGGCTTGGCCTGATCCTGTGGTTCGGGATCATGTACACGTTCTTCACCGCCGTCACCGTGCGCGCCCACAAGCCAACGCTGGCGCGCGGCATCAACGGCGCCTGGCTGATCGCCGCGGTCTCGACCCAGTCGGTGGTGGTGCTGCGCGGGGTGATCGACACGGGCGCGGCCCCGCCCGAGGCGATCCAGTTTCAGGTGATCGCGATGTTCCTGATCGGCTGCATGCTGTATCTGGCGATCATCCCGCTGATCTTCTACCGCCTGACCTTCGTGCCGATGAGCCGCGAAGATTTCAGCCCGCCCTACTGGATCAACATGGGCGCGGTGGCGATCACGGCGCTGGCCGGCTCGATCCTGATCCTGCGCGGCGAGACGTGGCAGCTGCTGGGCCCGCTCCTGCCATTCATCAAGGGCTTCACCTTTTTCTTCTGGGCGGTGGCGAGCTGGTGGATCCCGTTCCTGTTCGGGCTGATGCTGTGGCGCTACGTCTGGATGCGCGACCGTTTCACCTATGAACCGGCGATCTGGGGCATGGTCTTTCCGCTGGCGATGTACACCACCAGCACCTATCAATTCGACCGCGCGATGGGCTACGGCTTCCTCGACCCGATCCCGGAGGTGCTGGTCTATGTCGCCCTCACAGCCTGGGTGCTGGGGATGGCGGGGCTTGGACGGCGCATCGTGCAAGCCGGGCGTGCTGCAATGCGAGAAGCGCCCCGGGTTCCATGACCGTCGTTTTTGGAGGATGCGGGATCATCCCTTCGGTCGATTAGCATTGCGAGCGCCGAGCAGCTATTGCCGGACTCTTCGTTACAGACCAGACGTCAGTCTAAGCCCTCGACGATCACCAGATCGGTCTCTGCGGCCTTGTCGCGGATCCGTCGTGCGGCGGTGTAGGCCTCGGACTCATAGAATTGCTGCGCCGCTGCGAGCTCGTCGAACTCCACCACCACGACCGAGCCGCGCAGGCCACCCTCGCGGTAATCCCCATCCGGGTTGCGGACCAGAACGAGGCCGCCATGTTCGGCGATGGCCGGGCCCGCCATGCGCTTGAACTGTTCGTAGACGTCGTTCTCCTGCACGCGGATGTGGGCCACGACATATCCCTTCGGCATTTCATTCTCCCTCTGAACGATACCCGATGATCCGTCGCCTTTCGAACACCTGCAAGATTGAACAGGAAGAAACCACGATGCGCGTCCGTCTTGCGGCTTGTTTCAGCACAACAGGCCGGTATCAGGAAAGACATGGCCGACTTTTCCACTCCCATGCTTTTCGTGATCGCAGCGACGTTCTTTGCTGCGGGGTTCGTCAAGGGCGTAACGGGGATGGGCCTGCCGACGGTGGCGATGGCGGTGCTGGGCGCGCTCGTCTCGCCGCTCGCCGCCGCCAGCCTCCTCGTCATTCCCTCCCTTGTCACCAATGTCTGGCAGTTTCTCGCTGGATCGGATCGCAGCGCGGTGCTGCGACGTCTCTGGCCGATGATGCTGGCGATCTTTGCGGGGACGGCGCTGAGCACCGGTCTCCTCGTAGGCGGTGAAACCGAAGCCACCACCACGGCGCTGGGTCTCGCCCTCGTCGTATACGCCGTCTACACCCTTTTCGCGCGGCAGTTGCGCGTTCCCCAGCGGGTCGAGCCTTGGCTCTCCCCGATCGTCGGAGCCGCCACCGGCCTCGTAGCGGGCGGCACCGGCATCCTCGTGATCCCCGCGGTTCCCTACCTTCAGGCGCTGGGGTTGTCGCGCGACCATCTGATCCAGGCGCTCGGGCTCTCCTTTACCGTCTCTACACTTGCCCTGGCCGCTGGACTTGGCGCGCGCGGCGCTGTCACCGTTGAGAGCGCGGGGATGTCGGCGCTGGCGGTGCTTCCCGCGCTCCTCGGCATGTGGGCGGGCCGGAAGGTGCGAGCCCGGATCGACCCGATCTTGTTCCGGCGTCTTTTCCTTCTCGCCTTGTTGATGCTCGGCGTAGAGATGGTGCTGCGGCCGATTTGGTGAGACCACGCTTCCTCGGCTTGGCACCTCACGCGCCAAGGACAGCGAACGCCAGGCCGTCAGACCGAGGCCCGTCGCCTGACGCAACGGCTATAGCTCGCCTGTCTCCCTCAGCGCGTTGACCACACGGTCGGCCATACCAGCGCAGCGCGCGCCGTCGAAGGGAAATACCGTATCGAAACCGCCGCGCAACTCTGCCTCCATCGCGGCGCGCAACCGGCGGCGGGCGCGGAACAGGCGCGTCTTCACCGTGATCGGGTTGAGCGAGAGATCGGCAGCGATCTCGCGGATCCTCACGCCCTCGACCTCGTGCAGCAGGAAGGGCAGGCGCATCTCGGAGGGCAACGCGGCCACCGTGCGTTCCATCAGCGCGCGCATCTGCGCCCGACCAAGGGCCGTCTCTGGCCTTTCGGAGCCAACGCCGGGGAACGACAGGACGTTGGCGGGATCGGCGGGCTCTTCAGTCACCGTATCGTAGCTTTCGTGAGGGCGCGCGCGGCGCTGTTGCATGCGCGCGGCATTGATGGCGATCCGGGTGATCCAAGTGGCGAAAGCCGCCTCGCCGCGGAATTGGTCGATCTTGCCGAAGGCGGCGAGGTAGGTTTCCTGCACGATGTCCTCAGCCTCCGCGTCGCTGTCGACGATGCCGCGCGCCACGCGGAAGAGGCGTGGGTTGAGACGCCGGACCAACTCGCGCACCGCCGCCTCGCGCCGGGCATCGTCCGTTCCGGGGCGGGCGGCGGCGACCAGATCGGCCTCTGATGTCGCGGGGCCGATCTCTGGCGTAGACGTCTTGCTGTGGGCGCGCAGGGTCATCGCGTCTCCTCGGGGTCGATGCGGCTTTGGTCAAGGATCGCCTCGACCGTTGGAAACGCCCGCAGCGCAGCTTCGGGCAGGTCATCTGTGTCCTGCGCCACACCGTGCCAGCCCAAGTCCGAGGGGCGGCTGACCACGATCCGGCCCACCATCCCGGCCATCTCGTGCGGCAGGCAGTAGTAGTCGTAGACCCCAGGCACCTCGAGCGTCACCTCGAAGCTCTCATCCGGCAACAGAAAATCGCTGTTCCAGGGAGCGGCTCCGTCGGGAATGCGTGCAGGCCGGTCGAAAAGCTCGGGATGATAGGCGGTGGCGGTGTGGCTGTTCACGGGGTCGCGGTTGACGAAGTGCAAGATCGTTCCGGGCGTGATGGCGAGGCCGATGGGATTATACCAGATGCGCTCGCCGCGCGGCGTGCCACGCATCTCGATCACTTCGACCTGTTGCGCTCGAAGCAGGGACGGCATCGCGAGGGTGGCGAGACCGCCACCCCCGGCCGCCAGGATGTGGCGACGTGTCCGCATCACTCGGCCAGACGCCCGCGCGCTTCATCGTCGTGGAACAGCACGACATGGGCGTGCGGCGCCTCGACGCCCGGATGGCCAGCGTTGTAGTAAATGTCGACGCTGGAGACATTGTGCGCGCCGACATGCAGATCGTCGTAGGAGATGCCGTTTGCGAGCTCCTCGAGCGGGGTCATGTAGACGGTCGCGGACAGGTTGCCGTCGCGGTCATAGGCCAGGAACGGACCGGCGGGCAAAGTTGCCGGATCGACGAAAAGTGTGCCGAGGCCGGGGATGAACTCGGGCAGCGGCAGGGCGTCGCTAACCTGGATGAACGGTGCGGGCGGCGGCGACTGTCGCAGCGCCTCCTCGTCATGGGCGAGAGCGGGCAGGGCGGTTGCGGCCAGAAGGCCGGCGGCGAGAGCGAATGCCTTGGTCATGGGTAGTCCTTTCGTGTTTCCGGTCGGACAGCGGCTTTTCCGCCGTCTCGCACCGTTGGATGCAGGCAGGCACGAAAGGTTCCCGGTGACGGTCGATTTAGTCAAAGAACCGTGTATCGAAGGTGCTCGACCAGCTCTACCGGCTGGCCAATTCAAGAAAGCGTCCCCTTTTCGCATGCAGGATGCAATCCGCCATGCTTCGCTGGTTTTCGGCCAGAAATCGGAATGCGTCGGCTTGAGCACACTCGGCAGGGCCGTGAAGTGCAGGTCAATTTTTGCAGCTTCGAATCAGCGATAGCCAACATTCATCACGTAATTGAACAACAGCTCCTCTTCCTTCTGAACGTCATGCCAGAGGATCTGAAGAACGTCGCGCGCGTTCAACACGCCAAGAGGCTTGCCGTTGGGATCGACGACCGGAATGTTCTTGAAGCCGCGCGCTTTCATCATCCTCCAGGCGACCCTCTGGCGTCGTCGTCGTGACCTCGCGGGTCATTGCCTCGATCACCGGTGCAGTACAACTGGCGCCAGTGCAGATTCCGATCTGGCGTACAGCGTCGGTCTTTGTAAGAACGCCGAGCATCCGGCCACCCGTGTCGCAAACCAGGAGCATATCCTGGCCGCTCTCCAGTAGCCGCGCCGCCTGCAACAGTGCTGCGTCGGACCCGATGCAGGACATCCGTTTGCCGCGGAACCGCCAGTCAGCGCCCAGACCAGCCACAATATCAGCGGCACCAATGCGATGGCCGAGACGCGCTGCGCCCACCAATGACCTGCCGCGTGTCCTGCGGCGCCGAGCCGATGCGCGGCGGCATAGGGGGTGACGCAGCGCGAGGTCATGTCACAACCCAGGTCCACAGGGCGGCGGTCAGGATCAGACTTGCCGCAATGACAGCCCAGCCACCGACATAGATGCTACGCAACTCGATGGCGTGAACGCTGTCCCAGATCAGGTGGCGGATACCATTGCAGAGATGATAGAAGCCGGCCCAAGACGCCAGGATGAGTATCACGCGCCCCGCGTTGGAGTGCAGGGCCGCCTGTGCGAACTCGAATGCCTCCGGTCCCGCGGCACCGGCCACCAGCCCAGGCGGCAAGGCCGAATGCACAAAAACCCAAGGCCAAACCGGACAGCCGATGCCCAAAAGACATGACCGAGGTCAATTGTGGCCGGTAATTCTGCATGTTTGGGGATTGCGGGCGGGGATCACTCATTGGGGTCCTCTTCAGCCGCCGCGGTCCAGCATCATCCGCTTGATCTCCGCGATCGCCTTGCCGGGGTTGAGGCCGCGCGGGCAGGTGCGGGTGCAGTTCAGGATCGTGTGGCAGCGATAAAGGCGGAAGGGGTCGTCCAGCGCGTCCAGCCGCTCGCCGCGCCCCTCGTCGCGGCTGTCGGCCAGCCACCGCCAGGCAGTCAGGAGGGTGGCCGGGCCGAGAAAACGGTCGCCGTTCCACCAGTGGCTGGGACATCCCGAGGTGCAGCAGAAACACATGATGCACTCGTAATACTCGTCGAGCGCCGCGCGGTCCTCGGGAGATTGCAGTCGTTCACGCGCCGGCGCCGGCGTTTCGGTCTTGAGCCAGGGCTCGGTGAGCGCGTGTTGTGCAAAGAGGTGGGTCTGATCCGACACCAGATCATTGATGACCGGCAGGTTTGCCAGCGGATAGATCGTGGCGGGCGCGGAAAGCTCGTCCATTGCGCGGGTGCAGGCGGTCCAGTTGGTGCCATCGATCATCATCGCACAGGACCCGCACACACCCTCGCGGCAGGACCGGCGGAAGGTGAGCGTCGGGTCGACCTTGGACTTGATCCAGATCAGCGCGTCCAGCAGCATCGGCCCGCAATCGTCGAGATCGACAGCGAAGGTGTCGATCCGTGGCGGGCCGTCACTGTCCGGCTCAAAGCGGTAGACGCGCAGGGTGGCGATCCGGGTGGCTCCATCCGGCTTGGGCCAGGATTTGCCCTCGACGATGCGCGAGGCCTTCGGCACGCCGAAATCGCGCGGCACCGGAAAGCGGCGCGGCCATTTCAGGCGGGGAACCTGATCGGAGCGTTCGACAATCATGTTGCCTCCGTCGATGTCATGGCCCCGGACGCGGCGCGTCGAAGCTGATGGCGACCGGGTCGCTGGCGGGAAAGGTGTCCTGCAGCGCCTGGTCGAGAAGGCCGTCAAGACGCCGCGCGGCTGCCTGTTGCCGGGCCTGGCCGCTGGCACAGGTTGCGTCGACCGGCGTGGCGGCGTCTACCGCGCGCTCCTTTGCTCCGACTGGTCGGCAGGTTTCGCTGTACGGCGCAGGCTGATCCACCAAATGGCTTTCCTCCGCGGACATGATCCGGCCGGTCCGATCGAGCGTGACACGTTGTCCGGTCTCGGTCGAGCGGAACACCGTTCGGGGTGTGGCCGTGTCGCCAGGTCCCAGTTCATACCAGTAGCTGATCGCGGACACGCTCAGTGCGTCTTCAAACGCTTCGCGGGACAACCCGAAAGCTTTTGCAAGCACATGCATGTCGACCTCGGTCCGGTCGTTGGAGAGATGTAGCTGCATCATCGGTTCTTTCTCCTGGTGCCAAGTGTGATTCCGGGGAAGGCGCTCGGCGCTGATTGGCATGGTATCCGTCGGGTCATCGATCCGGGCGTTCCAGGCGTTCGATTTCCCGGGCGTGGAAAGCACGTTCGGGTTCGTTTTCGCGCGGCCCGCGCGACAGGTCGCGGGCGAGATCGAAGAACCCTCTGGCGGGAAGGCCATCGGTGGCGCGGCTGACGGCGCGGGCCGCGATGAAGGGGCGGCCCGCGCGCGCATCCTCGCGCATGGTGTCCTCCAGTGCCCGGGTGATCCTGCGGACCGATCCGGGCCGCCAGAGCCCGAGCGCGCGTGTCAGCGCACCGTAGCTGACTGCCGGCGCGGACGATGGGAGCGCTTCGAGGTATCGCCGGACGCGGGTTGCCAGGGGAGGGTCTCCATCCCATGGCGCCTCGACCGAGGCACCGGACGGCGGCACTCCCGGCGCCGGTCCTGCGATCGGGGAAGTCACGGGCCCGGCGCGATCGGCCACGCGCCCGTAGAACGGTTCGGTTCCAGCCTCGTGATCGGTCACGTCGACGATGGTCTGCACGTCGGGCAGGGCGGCACGCAGCGTCCGCTCGACCCCGCCGCGCAGGGTCAGTTGCGAGGCGGCGCATCCCTGGCAGCCGCCCGACATCCGCAGATGGACGACCCCGTCGGTCACGCATTCGACACCGATGTGACCGCCATGTCCCGCGATGGACGGATTGATGCGGCTGTCGAGCAGATCGCGGATCGCCGCCAGCATCTGCGCGTCGCGGTCGCCGTCGCCTCCGTCCGGCCGCGCGCCCAGGGGCTCCCCGGTGCTGGCGAGCACGGCGCGGATGGCGGCGGCAATGGGCGCCTTCAAGTCCTCCCAGCGTGCATCGGTGGACTTGCGCACATGGATGCAAGCGCCATCCACTTCGACCCGACGCACGCCATTCAAGGCGAACAGGGCGCGCGCCAGCGGCGCCTCCCCGGTGGTGCCGTCGGTGGTGCCGTCGAACGTCGCCGAGCCCGCGCCGTTCCGGACCGGCGCATCGAGCAGGAAGCGCAGCGTATCGGGGTCCCGCGGCGACGACTGGACCCGGATGCGCAGAGGGGTCACCGTGTCAGACATCCTCGGTTTCAGCCCCCTGCATCCGGCGCAACGCCTGATAGGTGTAGATCCCGCTGCCGTGACCGTCGCTGAACGCGATGCCGATGGCGTAGTTTCCCACGCTCCAGATCCGCGTCGGGGCGACGGTCAGCGGAACCGCCTCCGGATCCAGAAGCCGCGCGCCGGTGACCTCGTCGCGGCAGGCCGCACAGGGGCAGGCAATGCGCAGATCACGCGCGGGAATGCCCCGGGTTTCACCGTCCGCCCAGAGAATCTCCAGGCCCGCCGCGCCAAGGTCGAACGCGCAGGGAAGGTCCTGCGGCCCGCCGGTGGCCGGGACCGGTGCGGGCTTGCCGGCGCCCGTCGCGACGTTCCAGTCGAAGGGCAATGCGACGCCGCCGGCCGCTGCCTGCCCGGCCGAAAGCGCCGCCGCGATGCGGCAATAGGCCTGCGCGGCGGGGCTGTCAGGGTGCGCCACCACCAGGGGCACACCGTCATCGCCGGAATCGACGATGGCCGGGTCGAGCGGCACCTTGCCCAGGAACGGAACCCCGAGCTCGGTGGCGATGGCGGCACCGCCACCCTGGTGGAAGATGTGGCTGACCTCTCCGCAAGTCGGGCAGGTGAAGCCGCTCATGTTCTCGATCACGCCGAGGATCGGCACATGGACCTGTTCCATCATCCGCAGGCCGCGCCGCGCGATCTTCAGGCTGACATCCTGCGGCGTGCTCACGACCACGGCGCCGGTCAGCGGGAACGACTGCGCCAGCGTGAGCTGGATGTCGCCGGTTCCCGGCGGCAGGTCGAGCAGCAGCATGTCGAGCTCTCCCCACGCGACCTGTCCGACGAACATGCGCAGGTATTTCGTGACCATCGGACCGCGCAGGATCGACGGCTGATCGTCGTCGGTCAGCATCGCCATCGAGATGATCCTGACCCCGTGGGCCTCGGACGGCATGACGCGCCGGTCCGGCCCCATCGCCGGCGGCGCGTTGCCGGAGATGCCCAGCATGCCGGGGATGGACGGTCCGTAGACATCGGCATCGACGATGCCGACACGCAGTCCGGCGCGGGCCATGGCAACCGCGAGGTTGACGGTGACGGTGGACTTGCCGACGCCGCCCTTGCCGCTGCTCACCGCGATCATACGGCGGGGACCGGCTGGCGCGGTCGCGGGCTGTGGCTGTAGCTGTGTGGTCATGGCGATGGCCTTTCCTGTCTTGCGGCGGCAATCATGCCGAAATCCTGCGGCCGGATGATCAGTTCAGCCAGCGTATGGCGGTCCATGACGGCCATGAAGGCGCCCAGGGCCTCGGTCACGATGCCCGGCAGGCGGCAGAACGGAGTGATCGCGCAGGCGCCGGTGGGCGAGAAGCACTCGACCATCTCGAAATCGGGCTCGGTCAGGCGCAGGACGTCGCCGAGGCGGATCTCGTCGGGGGATTTGCCAAGCGTGAACCCCCCGGCGCGGCCGCGCTGCGAGCGCAGGATGCCGGCACTCGCCAGCACGCCCACGATCTTCATAAGGTGGCCACGCGACATCCCGTAGATCTCCTGCGTCTCGTCGATCGTCACCAGCCGCTCGGGACGCGCCGCCGCAAAGAGCAGCACACGAAAAGCGTAGTCCGACATCATGGTCAGCCGCATGTCGGTTCTCCGATCCGGGCCTCGCGCCGCGTTGCGGCATGGTCCGGGTCCGGCAGGGATCCGAGATAGCGATCCACCGCCGCTGCCACCTCGCGCCCCTCGCGGATCGCCCAAACGGCGAGCGACGGGCCGAGGCGCGCGTCGCCCGCCACGAACACCCCCGGTGCTGCCGTCATGCGGCTCTCGCGGTCGGCGGCGACTCGTCCTTGCGGCGACATGTCCACGGCCCCGCCGGTCAGCCCGCCTGCCGCCTCCACCGTGAAGCCGAGCGCGTTGATGACGAGGTCGGCCGCGACCTCGAACTCGGACCCCGGCTCCGGCTCCGGCTGCTTGCGCCCCGCACGGTCGGGCGCGCCCAGCCGCGTGCGACGGGCCCGCACCGTGCGGACGGGCCCGCGCTGGCCGAAGGCTTCGGGCCTTGAGGCGACCACCTCGACCGGCACGTCGGACAGCGCCTCGGGTTGGCTCTGCCAGCCGAACTCGGCGCCTTCCTCCTCGGCATGGCCGACCTCCCGCGTCGATCCGGGCATGTTGGCGCGGTCGCGGCGATAGAGGCAGGTGACACCCTCGGCACCCTGCCGGACGGCCGTGCGGACGCAATCCATCGCGGTGTCGCCGCCACCGATCACCACGACCCACTTGCCCGCGGCGTCGATCGCGGGCGCCGCCGTCTCGCCGATCAGCGCGCGGCTGGACGACACGAGGTAATCCATCGCCGGGATAACCCCGGCCAGATCCTCGCCCGTCAGGTCGAGCCTGCGCGGTCGGTAGGCGCCGTAAGCCAGCACGATGGCGTCATGGCGCGCGGCTAGGTCCGCGAAGGCAAGATCGCCGCCCAGTACCCGGCCCCCGTGAAAGACCACGCCGGCCTCGGTCAGAAGCGCCGCGCGGCGCGCGATCACCTGCTGCTCCATCTTGAACTCGGGGATGCCGTAGGACATCAGCCCGCCCATGCGGGCATGGCGGTCGTAAAGGTGAACCGCGTGCCCCGCGGCGCGCAGTTCCTCCGCCGCGGCCATGCCCGCTGGCCCGGCCCCGACGATGCCCACGCTGCGGCCCGTCAGCCGGGCTGGCAGGCGCGGTGTGACCCAGCCGCTGGCCCAGGCGGTGTCGCCGATGTGGCGCTCGACGGCGCCGATGGTGACCGTGCCGTGGCCTGCCTGTTCCAGCGTACAGGCCCATTTCGCCTCGCACAGCCGGTCCTGCGGGCAGATCCGGCCGCAGATCTCGGGGAAATTGTTGGTCGCCTGGGCGAGGTGATAGGCCTCTTCCATCCGCCCTTCGGCAGTCATCTTCAGCCAGTCGGGGATGTTGTTGTGCAGCGGGCAATAGACCTGGCAATAGGGCGTGCCGCACTGCTCGCAGCGCGAGGCCTGCGTGGCGGCGTCGTCCGGTGCGAAATCGGGCAGGATCTCGAGGTGATCGCGCACCCGGTCCGCGGGGTGGCGCTTGTCGGCCATGCGCCGCGCGAGCGTGACGTATTTCTGCATGCGGTCGGGCATCGGCACCTCCTTTGTCCGTCCCTCCATAGCCGATTAAAAAAATATTGACAATATTTCTTTCTTGGCGGACCATCGCGCCGAGTTCAGAAGAGGGACATTCGATGACCGCCACCGCCGACACCACCGCCGCCGCCGCTGACACATCCGGGCCCATCATCGTCGACCTGCGCCCGATGATCCCGCCCGAGCGGCACGCGACGGTGTTCGCTGCGCTCGACGCTCTCGCGCCGGGCAGCACATTCGTGCTGATCAACGACCATGCGCCGACGCCACTGCTGAACCGGATCGAACAGACCTGGCCGGGCCGGTTCGAGCATGAATTCCTGCGCGACGGGCCCGAGGTCTGGCAGGTCGCGATTACCCGCACGGCAAACCGCGAGGGATGAAACATACGCCATGACAAGGACAGGACGATGCAGCTCGAACGCACCGGAAACGGGTTCCAGATCGATGCCGTTGACCTGGGGCCCCTGCTCGGCGTGGCCCCCGAGGAGGTGCAGCGGCTGATCCGCGAGGGTCAGATCTCCACCCTGTGCGAGGAAGGACGGGACGAGGACGCGGGCCGCCACCGGATCACCTTCCGGCACCGGGGGACGCGCGTCCGGCTTACCGTGAACGACGCGGGTGAGGTGCTGCTGCGCACGCGCACGACGGTCGCCCCGCATCCCGATGCACAAGTCGGCGCGACCGGGGAGGCGTAGCGCGGTTCAAGCGGGCGTCTCGAGGCGCGGCGTCCAGTCCTCCGTCCGCCCGCAGGCCAGCCGGCGCTCGGCCATCACGCGCCAGCGCTCGGGCAGACCGGGAAGTGCGGCGAAGGCCGCAAGCGCGTCCCGGTCCAGCCGCTCGCGGTAGAGCAGTTGACCCACGCGGGTGAGGTTCCATTCGGGATGCGGGCGGGCGATGCGCTGCGCCGTCTGCCCGGCCCCGATTTCGCCAGGCTCCAGTACCCGAAAATACCAGCCACAGCGCCCAGTGTCCTGAACGCGGCGCGCCATGTCGGGCAATCCGAAGCGCAGGTTGAGCCGCCAGCAGGGCTGACGCGACTGGGTGACCTCAAGCAGCGCTGTGCCGAGCCGCCAGCGATCGCCGAGGCAGAGATCTGCCTCGACAACACCATCGACCACGAGATTTTCGCCGAACGCACCCGGTGCGAATTGATCGGCAAGGGCGGGCAAGTCCGCGGCCCAGTCCGCGTAATGCGCCATCGGATAGGCGTGAACCGCCTTGTCGCGGCCGCCGTGATTGCGCGGGTCGCCCTGTTCATCGCCGGCCATTCCCTCCACTCCAACGGCCACGGATCCTGGCGAGGGCGATTTCCGGATGCCGCTCGGAACCTGCCGCGGTCCGAGCGGCCGGACCTTTCCGGTCCGCACCCCGGCGACCACGAACTCCTTCATCAGGCTGTTGCTCATGCAATCCTCGCGCGCATGGTCAGCGGCTATCCTTCCAGAAGTCGTTCGCCGCCGCCACGGTGGCGAAATGCGTCGCGACGACCTGGCTGGAGGCGATCAGCGCGTCGGCATCCTCGGCGTAGACCGGGCGGAGCTTGTCGCGCACCGCCGGGTCTGGCTGGGTCAGGCCGACGGCCTTGCGCGCGAGGGTGAGCGCGAGTTCATAGCCTTCCTGCGGGGTCGCGGTCTTCAGGGTGGGGAGCCAGGTGGTCATCGGGCGTTCCTTCCGTTTCGGGTGGGATATCTTTCGGGTGGTCGCCGGCGGTGAGCACACGCCATGCGTTTCCTTCAGGGTCGTCGAACTGGTTGCTGCGCATCGCCCAGAAGAACGCGCCCAGGCCGATCAGGCCCATGCCGAGCGAGATGGGAATAAGCACCAGCAGAGAGGTCATGCGTCACGCGCGCCGATCGCGCGCCAAGCGTGCCAGGTTCCGTAACCGAGTACCGGGAAAACGACGATCAGTCCCAAGAGCCCGGTCGCGGCGCTAAGCGCCATGCCCGCGGCGACGATCCCGCCCCAGGCGAGGCAGGGGCGCAGGTTGTGATTGGTCATGGCAAAGCTGAGGCCCAGTGCGGTCAGCGCGTCGCGGCGTTCGACCAGAAGCATCGGCACCGCGAACAGGCTGAGCGCGAAGGCGAAGGCGGCGAACAGGCCACCGATGGCCGATCCCACCAGCAGGAGGCCCCACCCGCGCGGCGTGACGAACACGTTCGACAGCGCGTCGCCCGCCCCGGGCAGCGGCGCGTAGCCGAAGAACAGCGCATAAAGCAGGTCGGCCGCGCGCAGCCAGAACAGCACCAGCAGCCCCAGCAGCAGCCCGGCATATGCCAGCTCCGGTCCGGCGGCGGGGCGCACCAGCAGCATTTGGCGCAAGGTCGTCGTTTTCCCTTCGGCGCGGCGGCGGGCCAACGCGTAGAGCCCGATGGCGAGGAAAGGCCCGACGATCAGGAACCCCGAGATCGCAGGTAGCGCGAGATAAAGCAGCCCCAACGCCGCAAGCCCCCACAGCACGGCGTAGGACAACGCGACGAGGAACCCGCCATAGGCCAGGCTCTGCGCGGGAGCGGCGCGGAAATCGGCCCAGCCCGCCGCGAGCCAGTCGCGCGCGGTGCGCGCCGGCAGATTGCGCGCCAGCGTCGAGGCGGGGCGCTGCGGCGGACGTACGGTAGGAAGCGGCTCGAGCATGATCTGGTTCCTTCAGCAGGCGCGCCGCGCCGGCGTTGCAGCCGCGCTGTCGTCGACGGCGACGCAGGCGGTCTGCGAGGTGAATGCCGCCGACACCATCGCCGCCTTGTAGGCGAACAGCAGCGCGACAAGCGCGAGCGCGCCACCGATGGCGAGGCGCTTCTGCGTCCGTGGCGTCATTGCGTGGCCTCCGTAGGGGACCCCTCGGCCTCGGACGCCTGCGCGGTTTCCGCACCGTCCGCAGCGCCATCGTCCGGGAGGCGCGAGACGTAGAGCGATAGTGCGTTGATCTCGGCATCGCTCATCCGCTCGGACCAGAAGGGCATCACGCCCTGCCGGCCGTTCAGAAGCGTCGTCATCACGGTCTCCGCGTCCTGGCCGTAGATCACGGCATCGTCCACCAGAGACGGTGCGCCGTTCATCAGCCCGCCCACCCCGCCTTCGCCGTGGCAGGCGACGCAGTTTTCGGCGAAGAGGGTTGCCGCCGCGCTGTCCGGGTCCGCCTCGCCCGAAGGCATCGCGGCAACGTAATCCGACAACGCCGACAGTTCGTCGTCTTCTATCCAGTCGAAGGCCGGCATCTGCGCCCAGCGGGTCTCGGGATGCGCGGCGTTGATCCCCACTTGCAGGGTCATGGCGATCTCCTCGGGCGCACCGCCCCAGAGCCAGTGGGCATCGGTCAGCACCGGATAGCCCGGCCCGCCGCCGCCCGCGCGCCCGTGGCAGGCCGAGCAGTTGTCCTGGTAGATCCGGTTGGCGGCGGGCATGGCCCGCGCCATCAGCGCGGGGTCCTCCGCCAGCGCGGCGAAGTCCGGATCCTCGAACCGCCCCAGCCAGTCTGCGCGCAGGTCTGTCAGGTCGCGCAGGTTCGCTTCTGCCATCTCCTGCTGGTCCAGCCCGAGCAGCCCGCGCGTGTAGTCGCGCCCCAGCGGCCAGGCGGGCAGCAGGATCCAGGCGATGACGGAATAGACCACGGTCAGCACCAGCGCGACCAGCGCGACCTTCGGAAAGGGCGTGTTCAGCTCCCTGATGCCGCCCCAGTCGTGGCCGGTGGTGTCATACCCGGTGACCGGATCGATCTCGCGGTTGCCGGTATGCGGATCGGCGTCCGGCAGCGTCTTGGGGTCGGTGCTCATGCGCCCTCCTCGCTGGCATCGTCGGGCAGGATCGAGCGCGCGATCCGCTCCTGCTCGGGCTTCCTGCGCGGGTTGTAGGCTCGGATCAGCACGATCAGCAGGAAGCCGCCCATCCAGATCGGCCCGAAGACCTTGGCAATCAGCACCAGCGTCTCATGGCTCATGGCGCGTCCTCCGCGAACATCTCGTGGGCGGCGTCGGTCAGGGTGCCGAGCGATTGCAGATAGGCGACCAGCGCGTCCATCTCGGTAAGGCGCGACGGATCGCCGTCGAAGGCACGCACGGCGACATCCTCCCCGTAGCGGTCTCGCACCCCGTCGGCGCCATCCGAGTCCGGCTGGCTCTGCGCGCGCGCATCCGCCATGGCGTTGTCGATCATCGCGTCGTCGTAGGGCACGCCAAGCCGGGCCAGCGCGGCGAGATTGTCCTCGATCAGGCCGGCGTCGAGATCGCGCGTCAACCAGGGATAGGCCGGCATGATCGACACCGGGATGACGCTGCGCGGGTCGATCAGGTGGGCGACGTGCCAGTCGTCGGAATACTTTTGACCCAGCCGGGCGAGGTCCGGCCCGGTGCGCTTGGACCCCCACAGCATCGGGTGGTCATAGGCGCTTTCGGCGGCCAGCGAATAGGGGCCGTAGCGGTCGAGCTCGTCGGCGAGGCTGCGCACCATCTGGGAATGGCAGGCATAGCAGCCTTCACGGATGTAGATCTCGCGCCCCGCCAGCTCCAGCGGCGTGTGCGGGCGCATGTCGTCGGGGATCTCCACCGTTTCCTCGATGGTGAACAGCGGCGCGATCTCCACGATCCCGCCCACGGAGGCCACGGCGATGATCGCGCCCACCAGCCCCATCGAGACCTTTTCGAGGTTGTAATGCAGCTTCAGCATCAGCTCACTCCGCCGGTTGCGTGGCCAGGGGCCGGTCGGCGTCGTCCACCCGGTCGCCCGCGGCGCGCATCGTCGCCCGGCAGTTCAGCGCGCACAGCACCGCGCCAGCGAGAAACAGCGCCCCGCCCAACGTGCGAAAGGCGTAATAGGGCAGCATCGCCTCGACCGACTCGATGAAGCTGTAGCTGAGCGCGCCGCCCTCGTCATAGGCGCGCCACATCAGGCCCTGGGTGATGCCCGCGTTCCAGAGAGAGACGACGTAGATCAGCGTGCCCGCGATTGCGAGCCAGAAATGCCACTCGACCGCCTTGGGCCAGGCCATGTCGTCGCGCCCCCAGAGCTTGGGCACCAGGCTGTAGATCGCGCCGAAGACGATCATCGCCACCCAGCCCAGCGTGCCGGAATGGACATGCCCCACTGTCCAGTCGGTGTAATGCGACAGCGAGTTGACCGGGCGGATCGCAAGGAACGACCCCTCGAAGGTCGACAAGCCGTAGAATACGGCAGCCACGAACATGAACCGCAACACGGCGTCGTCGCGCACCTTGTGCCAGGCGCCGTTCAAAGTGGCGATGGCGTTGCCCGCCGAGGCCCAGCTGGGCACCAGCAGCATGACCGAGAAGGTCATTCCCAGGGTCTGCACCCAGTAGGGCAGCGCGGTGTAGTGCAGGTGGTGCGAACCGGCCCACATGTAGAAGAACACGATGCCCCAGAAGCTGAGGATCGACAGCCGGTAGGACCAGATGGGGCGCTGCGCGCGCACCGGCAGGAAGTAATACAGCATCCCCAGGAACCCGGCCGTCAGGAAGAACGCGACCGCGTTGTGGCCGTACCACCACTGGATCATCGCATCCTGCACACCCGACCAGATGGTGAAGCTTTCGCCCGATCCCCAGGTCACCGGCAGCGCCAGGTTGTTGACGATGTGCAGCATCGCCACCACCAGGATGAAGGCCATGTAATACCAGTTGGCGACGTAGATATGCGGCTCGGCCCGGCGCGCCAACGTGCGGATGTAGACCACGAAATAGGTCACCCAGACGACGACCAGCCACAGGTCGGCATACCATTCCGGTTCGGCGTATTCCTTGGACTGGGTCTGGCCCATGACATAGCCCGTCGCGGCCCAGACGCAGAACAGGTTGAAGCCGATCAGCACGACCCACGGGCTGACGGCATCCGCCAGCCGCGCCCGCGACGTGCGCTGGAGCACGTAGAACGACGTGGCGATCAGCGCATTGCCGCCGAAGCCGAAGATCACGCCGGAGGTGTGCACCGGCCGCAGCCGCCCGTAGCTTGTCCAGGGCACGGCGGGGGTGGCCTCGGGCCAGTACATCAGTGCCGCCAGCCAGACGCCCACGCCCATGCCGGCCACCGCCCAGATCAGCGTCATGACGATGCCGAAGCGGGTCGGCGAGTCGTAGTATTCCCGATGGCGACGCTTCGATGGCTCGGGGTGGTCGTAGAGCGCACCGCCGAGGTGAAAGACGAGCGCGATGCCCAGGATCAGGGCGATACCGCCATGCAGCGCCATCGGCCCGGTCTTGGCGGCCGCCGCCATTGCCAGCCCCAGAATGGCCAGCCCGGCGGAAATCACGATGCCGATCTGTCGTTCGGTCGAGGTCAGGGTTGCCGCTACGGCCATCCGCGAAATCCTTTCGTCATGCCGGCATCGGGTCGAGCGCGATATCGGCGAGCGTCGCACGATCGAGGTCGGCAAGAAAAGCCGCCTCGGCGGAGCGCATGCGCGCCTTGAGGCGACAGCGCCCGTCGAGCGTGCAGGCGCCGCCGTCGGCGCCGAGGCACTCCACCAGCGGCTGGCCTTTCTCCAGCAGGCGCACCACGGCGCCGAGCCGGATCTCCGCCGCCGGCCGGGCCAGCGCCGCACCGCCGCCGCCGCCGCGGCGCGTCTCCACCAGCCCGGCCTGCGCAAGGCGCTGCATGATCTTGGCCAGATGATTGCGCGAAAGCCCGAATTCTTCCGCCAGATCGGCGGTCGAGAAGGCGCTGTCCGGCGCGCTCGCCATGCGCATCAGCATGCGCAGGCCGTAGTCGGTGAAGGAAGTGAGGCGCATCGCCGCGAACGTCCCGGATGGATTGGTATTTACAATGCCTATTATCAGAGCTAGCCTCGAGGTCAATACCAGATCACGGGATGGCCATGACACTCGACGATCGAAAGCCGCGCATCGCCTCGGCCCGGCCGGAGATGACGGCCGCCATCATGGCGGAAACGGGCCTCGACGAGGGGATCCTGCGCGACCTCGTCCATGCCTTCTACGACAAGGTCCGGCGCGATGCGATCCTCGGCCCGATCTTTGCCGCGCGCATAACCGATTGGGGGCCGCACCTGGAGCGCATGGTGGCGTTCTGGTCCTCGGTCGCGCTGATGACAGGCCGCTACCACGGCCGCCCGGTGCCGGCGCACACGCCGCTGCCCGTCGATGGCGCGCATTTCGAGCGATGGCTGGGACTGTTCCGCGAGACGGCGCACGAGGTCTGCACACCCGCAGGCGCCGCGCATGTCATCGAGCGAGCCGAGCGCATCGCCCGCTCGCTCCACATCGCGGTCGAGGAGGCGCAGGCCGCCCCCGACACCATTCCTGCCCTGCGCTGAAGACAGAAAGGACGCCTGAATGTCCGATGCTGCCCCGATCCACGACGCCGCCGACCTGACCCGCCACATCGAGACGCGGTATCACGCACGACACCGGCAGCAGTTGCCCAAGCTCGTGGCGCTCGCCGAAATGGTCGAGGACCTGCACGAACCCGATCGCGACGTGCCCGAGGGGCTGACCGCCGTCCTGCGCCGCATGATCGGCGAGATGGAGGTGCACATGAAGAAGGAGGAACTGCTTGTCTTCCCGCTCATCCGCAAGGGCGGCGGGGCAATCCTGGCAGAACGCATCGTGGTGTTGCGCGCCGATCACGACGATCACGATCGAGATCTTGCCGCGATCCGCCGCCTGACCGGCGATCTTACGCTGCCCGAGGGCGCCTGCACACCTTGGGTGACGCTTTACGAGGGGCTCGCCGAATTCGTTGCCGATCTGACGGAGCACATCCGGCTGGAAAACGACGTGCTCTTCCCGCAGTTCGAGGCGAAGGCGCGCATCGATGCCTGACCTGCGATTTCCCAAACCCGACCGCGAGACGGCCGCACGCCGCCACGCGCTCGCACCCGAGGCGGAGGACGCTTTTCATGCGTTTTCCAAGGCGGTGTTCGCCGAGGGCGCGCTCGATGCGCGCACCAAGCAGATCATCGCTGTCGCTGTTGCCCATGTCACGCAATGCCCCTGGTGCATCGAAGGTCATGTGAAAGCCGCCCGCCGCGCAGGCGCCACGCAAGAGCAGATCATGGAGGCGATCTGGGTCGCGGCCGAGATGCGCGCGGGCGCGGCCTTCGCCCATTCGATCAAGTCGCTGGACGTCATGGAGGACGACGCCGCGGGATGACGAGCGCGCCGGATATCGACCTCGCAAGGGTGCATGACGACGTCGGCAAGACACAAGGTGCTCGGCTGCTGGTCGACCGTGTCTGGCCGCGCGGTGTCAGCAAGGGCGATCTCGACCTCGACGATTGGATCAAGGAGGTCGCCCCGAGCTCCGACCTGCGCAAGTGGTTTGGCCACGACGCGGATAAATGGGAAGAGTTCCGGCGCCGCTATCGCGCCGAACTGGACGAGAACGAAGAGGCGGTGGAACGCTGCCTCGCCTGGTGCCGGAGGGGCCCGATCATCCTGCTCTACGGCGCGAAGGACCGCGATCACAACCAGGCCGTGGTGCTGCGGGAGCATCTGCGCGAGAGGCTGGCGCAAGAGGATGCGACATGACGGACTGCCTGTATCCCGCGCTGCGCACACCGCTCTGCGATCTGCTGGGCTGTGACGTGCCGATCCTGCTGGCCGGCATGGGCGGCGTGTCGCGTTGGGAACTGGCGGCGGCTGTGGCCAACGCTGGCGGCTATCCGACGCTGGGCATGGTGCGCGAGGCGCCCGAGCTGATCGAACGCGAAGTTCAGGCGCTGCGGGCGGCGACCGGCCGGTCCTTCGCGGTAAACCTGATCCCGGCGGCCACCGACCCGGACCTGCTCGACGCCCAGATCGCCTGCTGCCTCGACCTCGGCGTCAGGGCCTTCTCGTTCTTCTGGGATGTGGTGCCCTCGGCCGTGGAGCGCGTGAAGGCGGCGGGCGGCCTCGTCCTGCACCAGGTCGGCACGGTGCAGGCGGCGCGCAATGCCGAGGCAGCGGGTGCGGATGTGCTGATCGCGCAGGGCATCGAGGCGGGCGGGCACGTCCACGGGCGCATCGGCGCCTTCGCCCTGACGGCGGAGATCCTGTCCGGGTCCCGGGTGCCGGTCGTCGTCTCCGGCGGGATCGTCGATGGTCGGGGCCTCGCCGCCGCCCTCGCCATGGGCGCCGCGGGCGTGCATTGCGGCACGGCCTTTCTGGCGACCACCGAATCCTTCGCCCATGACATGCACAAGCGCCGACTGGCGGCGGCCCATGCTGCGGACACGGTTCTCACCGACGTTTTCGTCCTGAACTGGCCGCGCGGCGCGGCCGTTCGTGTTCTGGCCAACAGCGTGACGCAGGCGCTCGGTGACCGGCTTCTGGGCCACGACCCCGAGACCCTGCCGCGCGAGCCCATCGCATGGGACGAGGACGTGCCCCGCCTGCGGTTCAGCACGGACTCGCCCCTGCGCACGACCAAGGGTGAGCTGGAGGCGATGGCGCTCTATGCAGGCCAGGGCGTGGGGCGGATCACGGACGTCGTTCCCGCAGGCGAGCGCCTGCGCCTGATGGCGGACGAGGCGACAGTCTTGCTGGGCCGCTTCCGGTCCGACGGTTGCGGGCACGAGGAGGCACGTCATGGCGGGGAATGACCGGTCCGAAGGCCGCTACGCCTCTCCGCCCTGCATGGCGGGCGAGATCGCACCCGATTATTTCGATCCGCTGGGCGTCGACCCGGAACAGGCGCGCGATGTCGCGCGCTGGCGCCGGGCCGAGCGCCTGCGACTGCGCGCCGAGCGCCAGGCGTTGAGCGTGGAGGCGCGCGGCGCCGTGGGGGCCGCATTGTCGGGTCACCTGCGCGACCTTCTGGCAGACCGTTTCGGCGACATGCGGGATCGCGTCTTCTCGGCCTACTGGCCGATCAAGGGCGAGCCCGACCTGCGTCCCCTGATGGCCGATCTGCACGGGACGGGCGTCCGGGTCGCGCTGCCCCTCGTCGAGGTCAAACGGGCCCCCCTCGTCTTCCGCCGCTGGACGCCGGAGACACGCATGGTGCGGGGCGATTGGAACATCCCCGTTCCGCCGCCGGAGTCAGAGGTCGTGACGCCGGACGTGGCCCTTGCTCCGCTTGTCGGCTGGGACCGGGCCGGCTACCGGCTGGGCTATGGCGGCGGCTACTTCGACCGCACGCTCGCGCATCTCGCGCCGCGCCCCTTCGTTATCGGCATAGGCCTGCAGGGGTCCGAACTCGCGACGATCTACCCGCAGCCCCACGACGTGCCGCTGGACGCGATCATCACCGAGGAGGGTGTGCAGGTCATGCGCCTGGCCGAGCGGACGGAACAGCATGACCGCGCAGAGCACACCTCCGGTGCGACGGAGAGACCACAATGGCGCTGAAACATGCCGCCGCAGGCGAGGCCGTCGATCTCCGCCCGCTCGGCCCCCGTCTCTCCGCCGCCAGAACGCACGCCATCGTCCGCACATCGAGCTTCGAGGCGGTGCGCCTCGTCGTGCCTGCAGGCGTCGAGATCCCCTCGCACAGGGTCCCCGGCCGGATCACCCTCCAATGCATCGAGGGGCACGCCCAGCTCGGGCTGTCCGACGCGACAATCGACCTGCGGGCGGGCGACTGGGTCTATCTCGACGGCAACGAGCCGCATTCGGTGAAGGGGATCGAGGATGCATCGTTGCTTCTGACGATCCTGTTCGGGCCCGACGGCAAGACGGATGTCATCAATTAGATGCGGCGATGCTCTTGCGGTGCGTTGGCTTGCTCTTCGTACCCGAGCCAGATTCAGTGATGGCCTAATGAAGGTTCCTGATTGTATGTTGGTACGTCAAACGCAGGGCGGCGACTTCACGCATGCTCGGCAATGATCGCCCGCGTCGTCTGCACAGCCGCCGCGAGTTGGGTCCTGTCTGCCTCCTTGAGCCCCAGTCCAGCCATATCGAACGACAATTGACCTGACCCACCGCCACTCGCCGCAGCGCGAGCTGCTCGGCCGCGCGCCCGACCTGATAGCGCTGGCTGCGGATCCTGCGTCGCCGTTGTAGGTGCCTCAACCGTCATCGACGAGGACGCAGACTTAGACCCCTGCGCCCCGACGGGTGTTCTCGCCATAGATCTCGTCCAGCGCAGGGATGGTCTGGGTGACGATGGCCAGGTTTCCGCCGAATGACCGCAGCGTCTTGATGCTTTCGGCCACGATCGGCATTTTCCCCAACCGGTCGAACTCGTCGAGCATGATCATCACGGGCCAGGGCTCGTCGTCGCCCGGCTCCTGCGCCTGCAGCGAGGCGATCAGGTCCGAGAAGAAGAGCCGGATCAGCGGGGCCAAGGGGCGGATCATCTCGGATTCGACCACGAGATAGATCGCGTGGGGGCGGCGCCGGATGTCCCGGAAGGAGAAATCCGAGGTCGCGGTGGCCGCGTCGATCGCCCGGTTGTCCCAGGTGTCGAGACCCGAGGTCATCAAGAGCGAGAGGTAGGAGGTCAGGGTGTCGTTGTTGGTTGAGGCCATGCGCTCGAAGATCAACTTGGCCGAGGTGTTCTTCACCTCATGCGCGCGCTTCAGATATTCCTTTTGCTTGTCACCGCCCGAAGCGGTGATGCGGTAGATCTCACCGATGGTCGGCACACCGCGCTCAAAAGCCAGAAGACCGGCCGCGACGAAGAGATCGATGCCGCCGGCCAGAAGCCCGCTCAGCTTTTCGTTGTCGGTCTGCAGGAAAAGTTTCGCGGTCAGCTTCAGCTCCATCTGTTGCCGGTCAGGGTTGGTCATGGCGGCGATGCGCGCCAGCGGGTTGTAGCGGTGGGTGGGGCGGTCCCAGTCGGTCGGCGCGAACCGGAACACCTTGTCGCCCATGCTGGCGCGGAAGCGCGAGGTCTCGCGGAAGTTCTCGCCCTTTACGTCGAGAACCACGGCCGAGCCTTTGTAGGTCAGCAGGTTCGGAATGACGAAGCCCACGCCCTTGCCTCGGCCCGTCGGCGCCACGATCAGCGCATGCGGGAAAGTTTTTGACACGAGGAAGGGGCGCTTCGATTTCGGGGAGCCGAGCTTGCCAAGAAGGAAGCCGCCGCCCGGTTTGGAGAAGAATCCATTGCGCTTTATCTCGCCCCGGGTCTGCCAATGCGTCGTGCCGAAACGCGTCAGTGCATCGCCGAGAAGCGTCACACTCAGCATCAGCGCGGCGAGCCCAAAGCCCGCGATGATCAGGTTCACCCAGAGAAAGTCCCGCGGCGCGCTGACACCAAGGGCGCGGTACTCGCGCGCAAGCAGGGTGACGTCGAAGGCGTTCGTCGCCAGCCCATAGCGGATGGTCAGGTAGCCTGTTGCCACGACATAGCCGATGGCGAGGCCAACCAGCGTCAGGCTCAGGATCCCGCCCGCGATCTTCCCCTTATCCATGGGTGATCCCTTTCTCGCCATGCGCTGCGGCATGGCGCGCGCGCTGTGCCTCGATCTGCTCCTCGGCCAAAGCATCCAGCACCCGCTCCATGGCGGGGCCATGGGCCGTCACCTCGCTGCTCTCCAGATAGACCTTGGCGAGTTCCAGCTGCCGCAGCGGGTGCTCGGTGAACTTCTCCAGCACATCGGCGTGACCCGCGGGCAGGGCCGTCACCGCGTTAGGTGTGAGGTTACGGTCGATCTGTGTGACGAGGCGCTGCCCATCCGTCTCGCTGAGCGCCTTCACGTCCTCGGCCTCTGCCCGCTGCAGGAAGGTCATCACATCAGGGGCCGTCTCTGCCATGAAGCGCCGTTCGGCATAGGCCTGACGCGCCTGATCCTCGATCTCAAAGCTTCGCTCGCCGATGTAGGCGCGCGATGCACCCATGGCGCGCAGGCGGTTGATTTCCTCCTGCACCGTCGCCCCGAACTCTTCGTCCGGCATCTCGGCGCGGTAGCGCGCGAGGGTACGGTCATCTTCGGTGATCGGACCGAGATGTTGCGTCGGATCGCGCAGCGCGAGGTCCATGTCGCCGGCGTGGAGTGTGCGGTCCTTTTCCTCGACAGCGAACTCCTGCGGCTTGCGGCTGTCGGTGATCTTGTCCCAGGCCATCGACGCCAGTTCGGCATGATCAGGCGAGCGCTTCGCGAAGGCGTTGAAGGCGGCGCGGGCCTCTTCCACCTCGACAGCACCGGCTCGGCGCACGGAAGGATCGTCCGAGAAGGGATGGTCGAAATCCGTCCGGCGGAACTGAGCAACGAGGTCTTGGAAATCCCGGCGCTCGGAGGCGGCGAAGATGTCGGGCTCGCCGGCCGCGCGCTCGCGCTCCGGCAGCGTCACCCGTTCGACCAGGGCAACAGGATCATCCTTGGTGTCGTCCACCTCATCGACGGCCCGCAAGATGCGCGCATCGGTCAGGGTTTCACCCAGGCGGACATGGACGGCTTCCAGCCGGTCCAGCGCTTCCTCGCGATCCTCGCCCTTCTCCAGATCGAGATCGCCCGCCGTGGCGATGGCGCGCAGATCCTGCGCAAGCCATTGCCGTTCGAGCGCGGCATTGCCAGCACCCTCGCGCATGCGGGCCGCGACGGCCTCCGGATCGATGCCCGTGCCCTGCAGCGCCTCCGTAAGCAGTGCCTTCACATCCCCGTCGTCGACACGCATCATCTGGTCCTCGCGCATATTCGCCCGCGCGTAGACGCCATCGCGGGACGGCGCATCAAGCAGCGCGGCCGAGCGATCCCCGAGAGGGTTCAGATGCGCGACGGAAGCCAGGACATCGGTCAGCTTGCGCTCGATTTCCGGCCGCTCGGCTGCGGGCGCCCGGTCGATCGCCGCTTCGATCTGACGGATGTTTTGAGAGAACTCGGTGATCAGCGTGTCGAACGCTGTTTCGTCTTGGGACATATAGATGGCTCCGTCAGATTGGATCTGACCGCCACTGGCAAGGATGGTGCTGGCCCGCTCGAGAGCCTCGGCCACATCATCGAAGTTCGACCGGGACGCCTCGGCAGCCAGACCCCGATAGGTCAGCGCGTTGCGCGCCACCGTTTCCAGGGCCGCGGCGAGATCAGCGCCTGTGCGCTGGCGCTCGACCGGCGGCCGGCCCTCGTCACGAGCCTTGTAGACCTCATCGATCTCGGCGCGGTAGGTCGTCACCCCCCGGTCAAGACGCCGTGTCGCCTCGAGCCGGATCCCGTGGACCTGCGCCGCGTCAACCATCGCCGCCCGGAAGGCGTCGTAGTTGAAGTGGTGATCCTTCCCGAGAAAGAACATTTCGCCATCCTTGCTGCGGCGGTTCAGAACGATATGCGCATGTGGATGCGCGCGATCTTGGTGTATTGCAGCAATATAGTCGAATTGCGACCCCTCACCTTGAAAGAACCGCTCGCAGATGGATTCCGTGATCGCGCGGACCTCCTCGCCGCTGGTGCCGACGGGAAAGGCCATCAGAAGATGCGAGGTGTGGCCGAGCTTCGGGCTGTGCCGCTCGCCCCACTGGTTTTCAAAGCGCCGCACGACCCGGTCGATCTCCGCCTCGGTCAGGGTCTTCTTGCCATCATGTGTGCCACGACTGTCGAGGATGTGGCTCGACTTGGTGGTGAGGTAGGTGAGCTGAGCCTTCAACTGTGCCCCGGTGTGGCACCCGCCTTTGGAAATCGGCTTGAAGATAGCCGGCGAATAACCCCGCGCCGCGCGCACCATCTGCGCGTTCCTGGCGAGTCCCTGCCATCTGCCGGAGACCCGGCTCCAGTCGCGATCGAAGAGGGCGGGCCCGACACCGTGGGCAAGGCGCTTACCCACGCCTTAGCCGATCCGGGACGAGCGGGGCCCATGCCTTTGTGACCTTGAGCGCCAGATCGGCACGGCGCTTCAAGAGAAGCGCCTGCAAGCGATCAGTCAGATCGAGGATCAGCCCTGCGAATTCGCGAATATGCCCGTGGCTTTCCGCAGTGTAGGACAAAGGCTGGCCCTTTAGCCTGGCTTCGTTGAGCCGCCGTGCCACCTGATTGATGTTGTTGCCGATGCGGCTGATATCGGCCGCCCGAGCAGAAAGGGCCTCATTCAACGCGTGATCGGGCTCCAGGATTTCATCAGCAGCCAACACCAAATGGCGCAAGGCATCTGTGCGATTGGTGATGCCATGACGGGCAAGTGCGGCATCAAACGCGGCCAACTCACGTCGGCTGACCCGCAGACCAATGACGATCGATCGGCTACCATTCGCGTTTTGCCGGTCCAGAGCGTGGTTCACGGCATTGTAGATGGTCTTCAGGCTGACCCCATACCGCTGGGCCAGATCAGCAGCAGCGACGCCCTGCGCACGCTCTTTGGCGATGCTCAGACGGTCTGTTTCGGTCAGTCTTCGGCCGCGTGACATTTTGAAGTTAACGTTCCTATTTCTTGCCACCTTCGTACAAGCCCGCCTTCTCCCAGCACAAGCGGAGAAGGCATCAAGGGCTTGTACTCAATGTAGAAAATCGGCCCGGGGGGCCGATTTGACGTCCTTTGTCAAATGCAGCGCGCAACGCGCTCAATGTAACGCGTCCCGCGTTCCCTGCACCGTGCATCACGTCCTATGCACGGTGCCTTTTGCGCTCTGCAGCGCGTCTTCGGGCAAGTGGGCCGTGTCGATTGCAGCCCGCATCGCGCACCCCGCACAATGCACGGCGTCGCGTGCACCTCGCGTCGCGTTCCGCGCTTCACGTGCTTTGGTGGATGCCGAATGCAGCACGTCTTTTGGCAAAAGCATCGCGCAACCTGGATCGCGGCGTTTGTCCCCTGCGCCCCGCTGTCTGGTCGCTGCAAAACGCGCAACGGCGAATGCATCCTGCCCACCGCATCGTGCGTCCCGCCTTCCGCTTGACGCCGATGCACCAAGAGGTTAGCGACATTATTGCATCTTTGTATCGATTCACTATTTTTGTAGGAGGTCTGCGCCCCATGCCCAACGACAATCTCGTGGTCATCGCCGCGATGGCCCGGAAAGGGGGGAGTGGCAAAACCACGCTCTCGCGCGCCCTGATCAGCGCCGCCGTGGCTGCCGGGCGTCGGGTTCTGCTGATCGACACTGATAGCACCGGAGTGCTTGGTGCCTGGCACGAACGAGCTGCAGCGGCGGGTCTGGGGTCGCCTCTGCTGCGATCAATCTCGGTCGAGAGTGTGGGGGCCGTCGATCGCAAGATCGAGCAGGTCTATGATGCGGACTCGGCGGATTTCGTCTTCATCGACACGGCAGGCGTCGGCGCGGAATGGTCGGACGGGATCGCGGTTCTCGCCGATCACATTGTAACACCGGTCATGCTCTCGACCTCGGATCTTGATGTGGGTGCGCAGACCGCCGACTGGTTCGAACGGTTGCGCGCGCGCGTCGATGACCCGACGACCTTGCCGCGCCACCATGTCGTTCTGAACATGGTTGACCTCTGTCTGATCGGATACAGTTCGGCTGATCCGGGCCGTTACATGGAGATGTGTCCAACCTTTGGACTCGTTGGTGGTGCATAGAACCTACTTCCATAAATCATCTATTTGCCACATAGTGAGTTATAGAAAGGGATTCTATAGCTCATGCGCTGGAACTGGACACAACCCGACTGGCCGAACTTCCGCTATGACCGCGCTGCGATCGAGCCACTCGAACGGCGCTTTCTGCTGTCCTCAGGCGAAATCCTTGGTGCGGTCCGCCATGTGGCAGGCGAGGAGCGCGACCGGCTGCGCATCGAGCTTCTGAGTGAGGAGGCGATGCGGACGAGCGCCATTGAGGGCGAGGTCCTGGACCGGTCCAGTGTCCAGTCCTCGTTGCGGCGGCAGTTCGGACTGACCACGGAGGGCCCACCATCAAAACCCCGCGAGCAGGGCATCGCCGAAATGATGGTCGATGTCTATTCGAACCACGCGGCCCCTCTGACCCACGACACGCTCTCTCACTGGCACGGTATGCTCCTGTCCCATGACCGCGGCCTCGAGACGATCGGTGCATACCGTCGGCATGACGACGCCATGCAGATCGTCTCCGGCCGCATTGACCGACAGACGGTGCATTTCGAAGCGCCGCCGTCGGCGGAAGTCCAAGGCGAAATGGACGTGTTCGTCGACTGGTTCAACCGCACGGCACCAGAGGGGTCCACGCCACTGCCCGCGCTGACGCGCGCGGCAATTGGGCACCTGTGGTTCGAGAGCGTCCATCCGTTCGAGGACGGCAATGGCCGCTTGGGCCGCGCTCTGGCTGAAAAATCCCTCGCCCAGAACATCGGCCAGCCGAGCCTGATCGCACTGGCCTATACGATCGAACGCGACCGCAAGGGTTATTACGACCAGCTCGAAGCCCACCAGAAGACGCTGGATGTGACCGCGTGGCTTCTGTGGTTCGGCGAAACGGTGTTGAACGCGCAGCAGGTCACACTGACGCGGGTTACCTTCTTCATCGCCAAGGCGAAGTTCTACGACCAGTTCCGCGATCGGCTGAACGACCGGCAGGCCAAAGTGATCGAGCGCATGTTCCGAGAGGGGCCCGAGGGGTTCAAGGGCGGGCTCAGCGCCGAGAATTACATCGCCATCACCGGCACGTCGCGCGCGACTACAACCCGGGATCTGCAGGACTTGGTCGAGATGGGCGCGCTGAACCGGACCGGGGAGCGGCGGTATACGCGGTATTGGCTACGGCTCGCGGAGACTACGATATCGCAGGGTTCATCGTAACCCAAACAAGCACTGCTCAAACAGGGGCGGAGCTGGATCAGACGCCCCCTTGGAAAATCACAGATCCACCCATGGATAAGGTCGAGATAGGCCCGTAGGAGCAAAAGAGATTGAAATCTGTAATGGAAGAATGGAAGATAAGTCATTGTCCGCGAGGAGATGCCCGATGGGCGATGACGACGCGAAACTTTCGAACCTAAATTTGAAGATCACCGCCGACGAGCGTTGGGCCTTCAAGGAGCTCTGTGTCCGGCACCGGATGAGCCAAGTCGACGGTTTCCGTCTGGCGGCCCGGCTTCTGGAAGACCACCTCGAAGCGAATAAGAAAAAGAGTGAAGGCGAATAGATGAACACCCAGACGACGAACACTTCCCTCGCCGATTTTATCTGGAAGAACGCGGATGACCTCTGGGGCAACTTTAAGCACGTCGACTTCGGCAAAATCATCCTGCCCTTCACACTGCTGCGCCGCCTGGAATGCGTTCTTGAGCCAACCCGGGATCAGGTGCGCGAAACCGTCAAGAACATGAAAGACAGCCCGATTGACCTGGGCGTGATCCTCCGGACCCAGACCGGGTACCCGTTCTACAACACCTCGAACTATGATCTGCGCAGCCTCGGCGCGACCCGGACCCGTCAGAACCTCGAGGATTACATCGCCTCATTCTCCGACAACGCCCGGGTCATCTTCGAACAGTTCGACTTCGCGAACACGCTGGCCCGGATGGACAAGGCCGGGGTCCTCTACAAGATCTGCCAGAACTTCGCCGCCATCGACCTGCACCCGGACGCGGTTCCGGAACGGGTGATGTCCAACGTCTACGAACACCTGATCCGCCGCTTCGGGGCGGAGGTGAACGAGGCGGCCGAGGATTTCATGACCCCGCGCGACGTGGTCCACTTGGCAATCGAGCTGCTGCTCGACCCGGATGACCAGATGTTCATCGACAACCCCGGCCTGATCCGGACCCTCTATGACCCGACCTGCGGGACCGGCGGCTTTCTGTCCGACGGGATGGAACATGTGAACGCCCTGCGGGACCGTTACTCCATCGCACCGGTCATCGTGCCCTATGGGCAGGAGCTGGAACCGGAGACCCACGCGGTCTGTCTCGCATCCATGCTGCTCAAGACCGTCGAGTCCGATCCGGGCCGGGACCTGTCCAAGAACATCAAGCTCGGCAGCACTCTGTCCGACGACAAGCTGACCTCCGACAAGTTCCACTACTGCGTCTCGAATCCCCCGTTTGGCAAAAAGTGGGAGCAAGACCAGACCGCCGTGGTCCGGGAGCATCAGGAGAAGGGGTTTGAAGGCCGATTCGGCCCCAAGCTGCCCCGGGTCAGCGACGGGTCGATGCTGTTCCTCCTGCACCTCCTGAGCAAGCTGGAGACGCCGGAGCGCGGCGGCGGGCGGGCGGCGATCGTCCTGTCCGGCTCGCCCCTGTTCAACGGGAATGCAGGTCAGGGGGAATCCGATATCCGGCGCTACCTGCTGGAAGAGGACGTGGTCGAGGCCATCATCGCGCTTCCGACCGAGATCTTCTTCCGCACCGGGATCGGCACCTACATCTGGCTTCTGTCCAACAAGAAGCCTGCCCACCGGAAGGGGAAGGTCCAGCTAATCGACGCGACCGCGCTCTATGAGCCCATGCGCAAGAGCGAGGGTAACAAGCGCCGCCGGGTCGGGGACGACCAGATCCGCCAGATCGTTCAGATGTATTCCGACTTCGCCGAGACGAAGGAGAGCCGCCTGTTCGACAGCCGGGACTTCGGCTACCGCCGGGTCAAGGTCCTTCGGCCGCTGCGCAAGAAGATTGTGATCTCGGCCGAGGGGCTGGCGGCGCTGGCGGATGAGACGGCCTGGGGCAAGCTGACCCCGGACCAGCAGGCCGGCTGGACCGCCCTGTTCGAGGAGATGATGGGCGACGCGCAGGCCTGGGACTGGGTCGATCCGTGGGCGAAGAACGCGGCGAAGCGGGACGCGAGGCTCGGGAAGGTGAACGCGGCGCTGATCAAGGCGTTCCAGAAGGCGTTAGGCGTGCGGGATCCGGAGCTTGACCCGGTTCTGGACAAGAAGGGCGAGGTCATCCCCGACGACGACCTGACGGATTTCGAGAACATCCCCCTCGGGACCGACATTCGGGACTACATGGCGCAGGAGGTGCTGCCCCAGGACTGCATCAACGGTTAGTGTTGCTCGACGCAGGACATTTCTGATCATGTTGAGGGTAGAGAGCTTTGCTTCATCGAAGCGTGTCTGTTGGAGTAGCGAAGCACGTAGGGCCAACGCCTCAGCCTTCAGTGAGCGCAAGCGCTCGCGTTCTTCGGTGAGTTGCAAGGCTTGTGTCGCCAGCGAGCCGTACCTCTGTATCAAGGGTTTCAGGTCGATACCGAAGGCATCTCTGATAACGCCTCCATACCTCAGCGGAAAGCGTTTGCCATTTGCTGAGTTCTTGCGTTCGATCAGTTCAGCAGCTGAGAGGCGTCCCAGGCTGCGTCGAAGTGTTCTCTCATCGAGTCCATTGGCGCGCTCTGAGAGAGAAGCGTTCGATGGGAACACGACAGTGAGCGTAAGTCGCTGGCTGTCCTGAATCTCACGTTCGTTGCGGGGTAGGAAGCTAATGAGCGCGGTCAGAACGGCGAGGTCATTGGTTGTGAGACCGAGCTCCTTCCTCAGTACGCGAACCGGGCCCAGAAGCTCGTAGGGGTTAGGGCAGGGCAAAGATGTCCGTTCCGCCAGGGCGGTTGTTGTTTCAGTTGCATGTCTCATGGTGTTTCGGAAGAAAAAGCTTCCCCGTTCACCGCGAGCGGTGTTGAAATCGATTCGTTTTGGGGGTATCAATCAGGTGTCGAGACTGATTGAGGCCCTTCGGAAGCATCGCTTTCGGGGGGTCTTTCTTTTTCTAGCCGGTCCTCCTTTCGTTCTCTGCTCGTTTCTTTTGATGTCTTGACCGCGGTCAAGACACGGGGTCGTCACTCTGGCCTGTCTTGACCGCGGTCAAGAAGCTCTGTGACCAGCTTCCGGACTGCCTCCTCAACACGAGGGACAAGATCCGCGTCCACATCGATGGTGATGCGGTTGCCTTTTCGGCCGATCTTCACGCGCTCACTGGGACGTGTCTTCTGCGTCGACGATTTGGTCGCTGTCAGCAAGGTAACCGCCGCTTCGAGACGGTCGGGGCCCGGTACGTTGCGAGGGATTTCGCCGGCAACTTCTCGGGCTCTCGCGACGTCTTTCTCGCACAGCCTGAAAAGCTTTTCCCAAACCCGTCGACCAACGCCGTGTGCAGGTCCGATAGCCTGGATTAGTTCCATCGGGATGCCCGTAGCGATACGGTTCATCCGCGAGACGAGCGATTCATCGATCTGAAGTGCCCGATACGCGATCGTTTGAGCGTTCTTGCGCGTTTCGTCGGTTTTCCCAAGTTCTCGAATGATCCCGGCGACAAACAGAGCCCTTTCGATGAACGATGGATCTTGGCGCGCATTATTCTCTACGCCTTGGGCAATGAGAGCTTCCTCGTCGGTCATCTCCATGACCGTAGCGCGCACTTTTTGACCAAGTTGGCGACAAGCGAGAAGCCGACGGCGTCCATAGACGATCTCAAGCGCACCGTCCTCGGTTCGGCGAACCAGCACTGGAACCTTTTGACCGTGCTCGCGGATCGACGAGACAAGCTCATCCAGACCATCGCTTGGATCGATGCGGTCCATGACCGCGGACATCTGTATGGCGGTCGGGTCGATCAGCCGCGTGGCGTGTTTATCCTCTTCGAGCACAGATGCTTGTGCGCGAGCTACTGTCGGGCTCGTTCGCTTCACATCCAGATCCTCGTCCGAAGGCGGCGTTTTGCCCATCGCGTTCTTGAGTGAGTCCCCGAAGACCTTACGCGCCATGGCTACGCCCCCATGCTTTCAGGATTTCGCGTTCGACTTCGTCGGTCACGCGCGAGACGGACTCGATCGCGCGCTCGTAAGTTCTGCGGTTCACATCGCGAGGTTCGACCTCAAAGATGCTCTGCTGGGTGTTCGCAGCATCACCCACGGCTGTTGATTTCAGAAACTCGGCAGACAATACGGCATCCCCGAGGACTGTCCGAAGCAGAGATGAAATCTGCACCTGCGGACCATCCGTATTTTCGTAACGGGTGATCAGAACTCGCACGAAGTTCAGTCCATGTTCCGGGGCGTGTGCCTCTACCACGCCCATCAGGTTGCTAGCCATGCCCAGAAAGCTCGCCAGCGACATGACATCGAGCATCGACGCGTTGAGCGGGATCAGGACCCCGGTCGATGCAAAGAGGGCAGAGATCACAGAGAAGTTCAGCTGCGGTGGGGTGTCAAATATCACCACATCATATCGGTTGAGGACGGGCTCAAGTGCTTCCTGGATGCGGCTATGGAACGTGGTGGCGCCGTGTCTGAAGCTCAAGGCGACCTCAAACTCGTACTCCATGATGTCCATGGATGCCGGGATCAGATCCACGGTCGGGAAGTTCGTTTTGCGAATGATCTCTGCTGCGGGTAATGGATCGTCGGATCGGATGAGATCGTATGAAGTCGGCATATCCGGATCGAGCTCGGGAGTAACCCCGAACAGGTTTGTCAGACTTGCCTGGCTGTCGAGGTCGATCAACAAGACCCGGTAGCCGCGCAGACCCAGTAGTTGTCCAACATGGGCAACAGATGACGTCTTTGCCGAACCACCCTTCAGGTTGAAGATCGTCAAGACCTGACAAGCCTCTCCCGGTCTTCTGTGCGGGTGTTCGTCTGGCTTGATCCTTCCAGTCTCGAGAAGTACGCGTTGTGCCTCGACCATCTCCTCCGCAGAGAAGCTACGGCGGTTGCCGCCCTCCAGAACACCTTCGGGGAAGCCTTCGAGGTTTGACACATGATGGCGGAAGGTATTCTGATTAATGCGAAGAAGTTCAGCCGCTTCCCGCATGGCGAAGCGGCGGAGACCCTTCTGAGCGTCCGGTGGGAAGGTTTCCTGCGCATGTTCACGCAACCGACTACCAAGCCGCTTGGACATGACTTCAAATCTCTGGGAGGCCCGTATCCCGTTCATCACTGCCCTCAAGTCTTTATTGTTTTGCAAAGCTTAACAGATATTGTGGATAAATCCAGACCAAACCGTTGAGCGGCCTGGGGGCGTTGAAGACACCCATTTCTGTCGACGGTAAACTGTTAAAAATCAGCGTCTTGGGCGACTGCGCTCTCACTCTACTTCAACACCTCGTTGCCAGCTGCGAAGTGACCACAAGATGTATTGTGAGTGCGTACAGAAATCAGTCGGCAGAATCGGATGGACGATTCTCCGGGATCTCAGTCGAGCAACCCCAGCCTCTCGGCCCGCTCCAGCAGCATCTTCACCGACGAAGGCTGCCAGCTTGTCCGCCCGCGCGGCGTGCGTTCGCGCATCGCCTGCAGCCGGGTGCAGATCGCCTGAAGCGTGATGTCGGGGTCCGCGCCCTTGATTCCGGCGACGATGGCGGGCAGACGGTCGTCGGTTTCGCGGCGCCCGGCGCGGGCCAGCACCTCGGCCGGCAGGAAGCCGTCGCGGACATATGCCTTCACAGCGCGCAAGAGACGGCTTTGGGTCCAGCGACGCGCCTCGGGCAAGGGGCCGTTGATGATGCGCACTACGTCTTCCCAGGCCAAGTCGGGTCGCAACCGGCGCACATGGGGCACCCAATCTTGTGCCGTCTCGTTCAGACGCTCCATGTAGCCGTCTTGTCGCGCCAGCTGCACTTTGCGAAGGGCAGCAGGGTCTTTTGCCCGCAGTCCAGGGTTCCCGCCGACCCGGCCCTTGGTACGGGCGCTCGCCAGCCCCGCCTTGGTACGTTCCCGGATCAGCGCCCGCTCGAACTCGGCCGCGGCGCCCAGAACCTGCAACGTGAACTTGCCTTGCGGGGATCCGGTGTCGATCGGGTCCTGAATGGAACGAAAGAAAGCACCCTTGGCCTCCAGTCGCTCGATCACCTCCAGCAGATGCGATAATGAGCGGGCAAGACGGTCAATACGCACGACAACCAGCGTGTCGCCCTTACCTATGCGTTCTAACACCCGCGCAAGCACCGGCCGCGCACGATTGCCGCCTGAGGCCTGTTCTTCATGGATCTCGGCGCAACCCGCGGATTTCAGGGCCTGCGACTGGGGCAGGGGGGTCTGATCCTCGGTAGATACGCGCGCATAACCAATCAGGGGCATCAAAAAAGGCCGTTTGCTGTTTCATATACCATCAATAAACGACCGAATGAGCCCGCGATCAGAGACCGGCTGCTTTAGTCAGGTTCACCCGGAACCGGTCGCGACGGCGCTGGTAGCGCCGGGTCATCTCGGCAGATGCGTGTCCGAGCTGCTTCTGGACGTAACGCTCGTCGACTTCGGCCGAACTGGCGAGGCCGGCGCGCAGGCTGTGGCCAGAGAATAGTGCGAGACGGTCTTTCTCGGGTAGGTCGGATCGGATGCCGGCGTCGAGGACCGTGCGTTTGACCAGGCGGGCCACATGCTTGTCGTTCAATCTCGCCTGCGTGGTACGTCTGCCATCGCGTGAGGTGCCGACGAAGATCGGGCCGAAGTCGATCTTCGCAAAGTGCAGCCACTGCTCGAGGGCACGTACTGGACAGGTCTGATCCTTGGACCCGCGGCCGATCTCGACCTCGCGCCAACCAGTCTTGGCATTGAGGGTGAGCAGGGCACCCTTGTCGAAGATCTCGATCCAGCCGCCCGAATCCGGCGTGTCGTCCTTGTGCACATCGAGGCTGACGATTTCCGTGCGGCGGAGACCACCGGCATAGCCCAAGAGCAGGATCGCGCGATCTCGCAACCCGCGCAGATCATAGGGCAGGGTGGCCACCATCGAGAGGATGTCTTCGGCTAGGATCGCCTCCTTCTGCACCGGTGGGCGCGCGTGCTTTCGCTTGATCCCGGCCAGCACCGTGGCGATGTGCCGGTTCTTGCGATCGAGGGTGAACCCCCGCTGCGCGTAGTTCCAGGCGAGGCCCGACAGGCGGCGGTCTATTGTGCTGACCGACAGGGCAGGGGAGGGGTCTGATCCGGACGCCAGGTCCGCGAGATACAGCCCGATCATCTCCGGCGACGGGGGCAAGGGCTCAGAGCCTTTCATCCGGCACCAGCGCGAGAAATTCGCCCAGTCCTTCGCATAGGCCCGCAGCGTGTTGTCCGACGCCGCCGCGCGGGCGTAGTCGCGAGCGGTTTCGACCAAGCGGTCGAGCGCGCCGGATCCGGCCACAGACGAAGGGAGGCTCAGGGCCTCTCCGTCCGGGCGACCTCTCTCGTTGTCCTCGTTGACTGAAGACCCGTCTGCCGCCTTGGAGCTCGATTTCTTGGTGTTTTTTGACATGTCGCGGAGCATATCTTTTCATGTCCGATAATGCAAACTTATTGGACGTGGTAGAGAATTGCAAAGTGGGGCGGTTTCTGCACTATATTGTAGCCGAAAGCGCCGTGATAGACTAGTGTTGTGGCATGACCTATCAGCCTGCCACCATCTCTGACGACCCGAACACCCTACCGAAACTGCCGGGCTGGGTCACCTCCGGGCGTGTGGAAACCCTTGAAACTGTGGCCTTTAGGTCCGGGTCGGCGCTGGCAGTGCTCGACCAGTTGATCGGTGATCCCAAGCATGGTGTGCCCGTGAAATTGTTCGCCAACCGGATGGCGCTGAGCGCCGCAACGGCGACCTCGAAACTGGAAGGCCGGCTGGCGCGGGAGGCTGACATCCGCGACGCTTTCCATCTGACACCGTTGGGCGAGGCGCGAGGGCCGGATGGCGATCTTTTGGCCTTTTGGCGCGACGCGATGAGGATTCGGGCAGGCGGAACGGGTGAGATTGCAGACCTGATCGGTCCCGATATTGCCGGGGAGATAGACGGCTGGCTGAAGGCGGCACAAGCGCGTGCGCGGACTCACGGGCCGTTGGCGGGCTGCGTTACCGTCCTTCGCGTTGTACTGGGCGCCGACGACCGGGCGGAGCGGGTCGCCTGCTTGCTCTCGGACATTGTCCTGGCGCGGGCGCTGAACTGGAAGGTAGTACTACCGGTTTCGGCGCAGCAACTGACGAAAACGGCGCTACGCGACCTAACCGCGACCGGCCAGAGGGCGGAGCTTGCAGTGCAGGCGCGGATCCTCGAGTCCATCGAAGGTGCGATCCGACTGGCGCGCGATCTGGCCCGTCGTGCGGAAGCGCTTCGCGCCGTGGCGCCGAAACTGCGGGCAAAAGGATCAAGCGCGGCCGTCGATCTGTTCCTGACCGAAGATGCGGTCGCCCCAGCGTCGATGCTGTCGCCGCGCATCCGGGGGACGTCGATTCCCATGACGGACCGCGCGGCGCGGCGGTTCTGCGACCGGCTGGTCGAGTTGGGCGTGGCGCGGGAACTGACCGGGCGGCCGACGTTCCGGCTCTATGGGATCGCGCCATGACGGTCGCGAGCAGGAAGCGGCAACCGGCGGGTGAAGGCGGCGCCGTCTTTGACCGGGAGCTCGACGACCGGCCACAGGAGCTTCGGTGGCGCGCATGGATGGGACGGATCGAGGCGGTGCTCTTTGCGAGTGCCGCGCCGGTTGGCCGCGAGGACCTGGCCCGCGTGGTGGGGCAGGGGGCCTCGGTCGAGATGTTGATCGACGACATCCAGGCCGAGCTGGGAGGCCGCCCCTATGAACTCGCGCAGGTCGCGGGCGGCTGGATGTTCCGGACCAAGGCCCAGTTCGCCGACGCGATCAAGGCGGCGGCCGATCTCGGGGAGCAGTCGCTGGCTTTTACGGAGATGGAGATGGGTGTGCTTTGTGCCATCGCTTATCACCAGCCGATCGACCGGGCCGGCCTGGCCGATATTTTCGGCAAGGAGGTCAGCAGAGACCTGCTGGCTCGGCTGCGGTACAAGGACCTGATCGCGAGCGGGCCCCGGTCTCCGCGACCCGGTGCGCCGCATACCTTTGTGACGACGGAGACGTTTTTGGCGACCTTCGATCTGCAGAGCTTGCGGGACCTTCCGGAGATGGAAATTCTCGACGAACAGTCCGGATAGTGTGCTTGGTTTGGAGGTGCACGTCGTTCGTCGCGCCAGCACGGCAAATCGTTCGGCAATAAGCGGCGGCATATCAATATCTTGTGGTCAACATCCCAAAGTTGAGCTACAAATTTGGTCAGGAGGTTGCGGCATGGCGCGTGGCGAATTGATGAAGAAATTGCTGCTCAACTATGGGCGTGAGGATGAATTCCGCGCGGTCGTCGAGCAGATTATTTCTGAAGAAGAAAAGAAGAACAACCGCGTGCTTGCGCGTGGCCTTCGCAATGCTCTCGCGTCCATTTCGTCTGCGCAGCAACCCAAGGAGCTAAATCGGCTAGTTCCGTTTCCAGACGATGCAAAGGAGTTCATTCAGCGTATCGAACCGCGCTTCAGCCCCGAGGACATTCAGCTGAGCGTCGAGAACCTCAGCCTCTTCACGGGATTAATTGATGAGTTCCGCAAGTCTGAACTTATCAAGCGGAACGGCCTGCCTGTTCGCTCAAAGCTACTGTTCTGCGGACCTCCTGGAACCGGGAAGACACTGTGCGCCGAGATCTTCGCCGGTCAGCTGGGGCTGCCTTTCTTCCATGTCAAACTCGATCGGCTCATCTCTTCCTTTCTGGGCGAGACCGCGTCCAACATTCGCAAGACCTTCGAGTTCGCCCGCCGTCAACCCTGCGTCTTGTTTTTCGACGAGTTCGACGCGCTCGCCCGCTCGCGCGAAGAGGGAAGCGATCACAGCGAGCTGCGCCGCGTCGTCAACTCCCTGTTGATCTTCATCGATCAGATCCAGCCGAGTGGGTTCCTCATCGCGGCCACCAACCTGGACGGGCAACTCGATCCCGCCATCTGGCGCAGGTTCGATGAAGTCGTCTGGTTCGATCATCCGGATGAAGCGATGACACGGCGGTATCTTACCAATGCAATGAAGAACTCGGAACTTGAATTCGATATCGAAGACATGGTTCAGGGGACTATGGATTATTCCTATGCCGAGCTTGAGAAGATCTGCAATCAGGCCAAAAAGCTGGCTCTGCTGGATCGCAAAAAGTCGATCTCGAAGAAGCATTTCAGAGAAGCCATTCGTTATGCCGATCGACGGCGCATGCGGATTCGCAAGATTACCAACGGTTCGTGAGTTAGACCTTGCCCCAACATCAGCACCTGCCCTTGGTGCGCCTGCCTGAGAATCTTGCCCGCCGCAAGCATGGTAGAGTGCCCCGCCCCCCAACCCGAGGCGGAGGACATGGCGGCCGCATCCGGCAGGAGGTTGACGCCGCCGTCCAAAACCAACGCGCGCAGCAGCCTCCTCCGAGATTCGTTGACCCGGCGCTGATCCTTCGGGTGGAGATGAGCGGGGCAAGCATGGAGGAGGACTGGGAAGGTCTTGGCCTGACCGTGCTGTCCACCGATGAAGACAACACCCTGGTCCTGTTCTCGTCGACGGATGATTTGCAGGACTTTCGGACCCGGCTCGACGAGTATGAGGGTCCAATACCGCAGGGTCAGCGCAATCGTCGCTACGCCGGGTTCATTGACAGGATTGGCGCAATCGGCACGATTGAAGGTCGCGACCGTCTAGGCGTTCTGGCACGGGAAGAAGGCTTTTCCGAGGTCCAGGACTTTCTGGACGATACGGACTACGTTGTCGATATTGAGCTATGGGAGTTCGGTCCTCAGGCGGCACGTCGGTCGCTCGGCGAAGAAATCGTCGAGTGGGTCGAGAGCCAAAACGGGGAACTCTACGACCACTATTGTGGGCCTTCCATCAGCATCATCCGGGTGCGAGCCTCCGGCCAGACCATTCGGCCGATACTTGCAATACCCCAGGTCGCATTTGTCGACTTTCCGCCACAGCCCGATATCCAGATGGAACGGCCTGAGGCCTTTGCTGTGGGAGACATGCCGCCAGTGTCACCGCCCGAGGTGGAGTTACCTGTGGTTGCCATTCTCGACAGCGGTGTTAACGACAACCCCCTGCTCGAAGACCGTATCGTCGCGCGTGAGGCCTTTCCGGCAGAGCTTGGCGAGGCCGACATCTTCGGTCATGGCACGGCTGTCGCCGGTGTCGCCTGCTACGGCGACCTCCGGAACCATCTCGATCAGCCAGAGCTTGTCCCCGCCGCTCGGATTATCTCGGCGAAAGTTGTGACAGATCAGGGCCAGTTTTTTGAGCGTCGTACGTTGCCGACGCAGATGCGCACGACCATCGAACGCGTTCGGGAAGCTTATGGGTGCAAACTATTTGTCATTTCGCTTGGAGATCCTCGTGCACGCTTCGAGCGCGGCCGCGTCGGGCCGTGGGCCGCGACCCTGGACGAGCTCGCGCGCGAACTTGATGTCCTGATTTTCGTATCTGCAGGCAATCGCGACCCCAGGGGCGGTACGTCTTTGGAGCAGGGCGTCACGCAGTATCCGGGCTATCTTTTAGAAAATGCCAACCGCGTCTGCGAACCGGCAGGCGCCGTCAACGCTTTAACAGTAGGGTCTCTCGCGCATTCCAATGGGCTCGGGCCGGAGCACGAATTCGACGTTCACATCCAACGCATCACTGAGCCGGATGAACCGTCGCCATTTTCGCGTTCTGGCCCAGGTGCCGGCGGCATCAAGAAACCAGATTTCGTTGACTACGGTGGAACACTGGTTTTCGACGCGGTGGCCCGGCGCTTGCAGCGTGCGCCCCACTTGGCAAATGCGGGCATTTTGACCACGAACGCTGACTTCCAGCGGCAACTTCTTGTGAGCAAAACCGGCACATCATTTTCCGCCCCGCATCTGGCACACAAGGCGGCGCAAATTTTGCGTTATCATCCGGACGCATCGGCGAACCTCATCAAGGCGTTTATGGCCAGTTCTGCCCGCGTCCCTGAAGCCACGCAGCGCAGGTTGGGCGGCATGATCGATGCCGAGCGAGACCAGATTCATGGAAACGGGGTCGTAAACCCTGCCACAGCAACCTTCTCTGATGATCATCGGGTCGTCCTGTACGCCGAAGACGCGCTCGGAATGGACCAATTCGCTGTTTACCAGGTCCCGATCCCCGCCGAGTTCCAAGGCAATGGTCCCCGCTGGATTCATGTCTCGCTGGCCTTCGACCCACCGGTGCGACGGACTCGCGCTGAATATGTCGGCACGCGAATGAACTTTCGGTTGATCCGGGGATGCACTGCGGATCAGGTCTTTGAGCATTTTCGATCCCACACGGGCGAAGACACGGAGGCGCCAGAGATGGCGGGGCGTTTCAACTGTGGTCTTAGCCCAGGACCGCAACGTCGCGACCGCAACACGCTGCAAACGGCGAGTGTAAAATTTACCCAGGACACTGCGCAGTACGGTGCCGACTATTTCCTCGTAGTGCGGTGTGTCGGAGGCTGGGCTGCAGACCAGGAAGTCCGGCAGCGATATGCGATCGTTGTCGAACTGGAACACGAAACCCCAATCGAGCTCTACGCACGAGTCCAACAGCGCGTTCGCATCAGAGTATAGTGGCCCCAATCCTTTGATTTGAGTTTGCGTGCTCGAAAATTGCAATGCAGCCTGGCGAGGGTTGCATGATGGTGCACTCCATCCTATCTTATCGATGCTCTTGGCAGGAGCATGGCACTCGCCGTTCCGAAGCTGCAGGCAGCGCTGCCCGAAGGTCTTTCTAGCGATCCCCATCAGCTAACACGCTGGCTTGTAGGGCGGTAGGCGAGTGACGTTCGGTGTCAAGCCGGGAGATAGCTATGTTGATCGATGGTCCACGGCCTACCACCCTAGTTGGGGTGAAACGCCTTGCCAAGCAGCTGAAGAAGACAAACGGAATCAAGCATTCTGACGCGCTTGATCTTGCTGCCAAGTCTGCCGATTGTGTCAACTTTCGTCATGCACAGCGCACTTTGCCGACCAATGGTTTCACGAACTCCAAGCCCTATGTGTTGCTGACGATCTACTGGAGTGACAAGGAGCGCGGCCATCGCTGCGGGCGGGAAACATTACGGATTGAGCTTTCCACCCCGATCCTCGACCTCTGCCCCAAAAGTGCGCTCAGATACGTCCGGGGTTTCGGAAACCTTCGAATGGTTGCCGATGACCATTTCGTTTGTGATGACATTGCCCACAATCAAGAATATGCGCGGGATCGGCTTTGTGCAGCTGAGCGTTCGCTTCGTTTCATGGAGCATACCGGACTGCGACCAAACCGAGACCGCAGGAACTACCCCAGAATTCTGGACACCGACAAACTGCCCAATATCGACCATTCGACAGACTGGGTAGATCCGGCCAGTGGTCAATTCGTCCTGATCGACGAGCCCTATGGCAACGCGCCCGACGATTCAAATCGCGCAGCATGGGCGACCCGCAACGGCTGGCGGCTTGAAAAGGCGTCTTGGCCCGGGATGTATCGGCCGTACGATTGCGATCTCTATGTCGGTATCGACACACGCTCAGGATACGACATTGACGCTCTGATGGAAAAGATCAGTGCCATGCCAGAGCCAGTCGTTAGCGAAAACTGGACGGGCGAATCTGTACCTTCATGGGAGACGTTTCTCAGCCCAATGGCGAAGACGAAACAGGACGAACGCCGCGCAAGGTGCAAGGGGATGATCTATCCCTCTCCGAGTAAGGCCACCGTACCCTATAACTACAACCCCGGGTGTTCGCGCCGCCGTCCAGCTGGTGAACTCGGAATTGATGGCCATGTGCAGGCAGGCCGCGTGATCAAGGCCGTCATGTCGTCACAGCATGCACCAGGCGGGGTCTATACGCGGTTAAGTTCGCTTCGGTCAGATCTCGAAGATTGGCTGGGCCTTGAGATCGACCGGGAGCAACTCGACGGCCCTGAGTTCTTCGAAGTCTACTATACCCGAACCGATGAGGATCAGGCATTTCTGCAGACATTGACCTCTGCTGATGACGTTGTTGCAGCCCTTCGTAGGATAGCACGGATGTTGAAAAACGCTTATCCGGATTGCGCCCCACTTCGCCGACAGCTTCGGCGTATTGAAATGTCCGTTTCGATGATAGAAAAGGCGAGGTAAATTGTGTTGCGCGCCAAAGGATTATTTGGTTCGCAACCGTTCTCTTCTAGGCACGGTCAATATCAAGGCGGGGGAATCCTCTGATCATGGACTATCCGGAGATTTGTAGGGAAGCTTTTGCTTTGGTGGACGATATCGGCAATGGAGCTTTCAACAGCGAGTTCAGTGAACGTGGGACACTTGCCACGACTGTTGAAGTCGCCATGCCCGTCCTTGCGATCTTTCGCAGGTTGAACCCCGATGACCCGAGCTCGATTGCTGATGCGCAGGCTCGGCTTCTCAAGATCGCATCGGCAGAGCAGGGAGTGTTCTCGCGCTATCCTGCACTGGCTGCTTTTGCGCTTGGTGAAAGCATAGTCGTTCAGTAGCTACCAGCTAGGGTGTCAGACGGTTAAGCGAGGCAAAGGTTTGCCTCGCTTATTCGTTGCAGACGAAGCAACACTGATCGCTAGCTAACCTTTCCCTCCCGGATACGACACAACAGCTCTTTGTCCGTTGGGTCGGTACCGTTCAGCCGAACTGCCGAATGACATCGTCGACCCGCGCGTTGTAGGCAGCCTGCCCGATGAGCCGACACAGGTCTGACGCGTGAAACTGCCGGTTGCCGCTGGGTGCGGCCTTGATCTGAGCGTGCAACTCTCGCTCTGGCGTCGTTTCCCTTTTTGGGTTCGGTGCACCGTCACAGGTGCAAGTTGATCGGGTGCGGACCTGCCCCGGGCAGGCCCGGGCAAGTTCAGTAGCGGACCTCTTCGAAACCGTAGTTCCCCTCATGATCCCGCCAGTCCACGAAGACCGAGCGGTAACTGACCCAGTTACAGTGCGCGGTGTCGGGCAGCTGTGAGGCGGGCGGAACCTGGGCGACACTCGACCGTGTCCAAAGATAGTCGCCTTGCACCCCATACGAACCGAGGCGGGTGCTGTCGTAACGGTTGCAATCGCCATCCCGGTTTTCGCGTTGGCTGAACTGGATGTGGAAGACACGGATGCTGCGGACGAAGTCGAAGGCGTCGCCCGAAATGTCGATGTCGGCCTGCTCGTCTGACTGGACTTCGACCAGGGGCAGGGGAGCTTGCTGTACGGTGGCCTGAGGCGCCTCTCGGAAGGTGATGTCGTAGAGCCGTTCCATCGGCGAGAGCGAGGCAGGGGCGTTGAACGACGCCCCCATCGGGCAACGCCAGATCTGCAAGGGTGGCTCGATCGGCCAGGGTGTGATCCTGCGGATGAAGACCGCTCGCGCATGAGCACAGGGCGCCGATGCGGGCCAGCCGCCCGCAAGACAGAGCAAAATGGCACAGTCGACCTGGTAGGCTTGCGCCGGTTCGACCGAACCAACGAGGCTCGATACTGTGATGGCCGCAGCTGCTGCTACGGTCCGGACCTTGTGTTTCATGACGCCGACTCCAGCTATAATGGTGCGGCGATACAAAACAACACGAACGATAGCAAGACGATTTCAATGAAGCGCCTTTGGTTCCAGATAATCTGCGGTCCCTCACGGTCCGCGCCCCGATCTTGCGCAAACCGACGTGGCACTTTCTTGGTTAATCTGTTAAAGAGGTTCCATGATTAACATGAGGGCACCTCGATTTTTAACATTCCCGGCTGTTCCGGGCCGGTTTGGCGGTATGAAGCGCGCATGATGCCGGGGCGGACTGGCCGGGGGCGCGGTCGCGCGGTGAGGTTCCGCGATCTGGAACCGGCA
>Ga0209024_1000668_pt1 | contig 48199 bp, 48 predicted proteins | sample AutmiccommunBRH5_FD_187380 | JGI IMG/M metagenome (GOLD analysis project Ga0209024, IMG submission 187380) | Deep subsurface microbial communities from Mt. Terri, Switzerland - Autotrophic microbial communities BRH/5 (SPAdes) (version 2) | ecosystem: Environmental > Aquatic > Deep subsurface >... | reverse complement strand
AGCGGGCGGTCGCGGTGCGAGGAAGCCGATGTCTTCCTCGGCGCCGAGGCGGATGAGCGCCTGGCCCAGGGCATTGCCGCCGCCCAACAGCATCAGGCGCATTCGCATTCAGATAACTCTAGAAGGGGATGTCGTCGTCGAAGCTGTCGTAGTCCGGTGCCGGCTGCTGCCGCGCAGCGGGCTGCTGCGGCTGGGCCTGCTGACGCGGCGCCTGCTGCGGCTCACGCTGCTGCGGGCGAGCCTGACGCGGCGCATCGTCGGAACTGCCGCCACGGCCACCGAGCAGCTGCATGGTGCCGTTCATGTCGACGACTATTTCGGTGGTGTAGCGCTTGACGCCGTCCTTCTCCCACTCGCGGGTCTGCAGGCGTCCCTCGATGTAGCATTGCGAACCCTTGCGCAGGTATTCGCCGGCGATCTCGGCAACCTTGCCGAACAACACCACGCGATGCCACTCGGTACGCTCCTGAAGCTGGCCGGTCTGCTTGTCCTTCCAGCTATCGGTGGTTGCCAGCGTGATGTTGGTCACCGCATTGCCATTGGGCATGTAGCGGGTTTCCGGGTCGCCGCCGACATTGCCGATCAAGATGACTTTATTCACCCCTCTGGCCATGGGTAACTCCTCATTGGAACATTGAATTGGATGGATTCACCGATGGCGGTTGTACCGCCAGCAAAGCCGATGACCGCGAATCTTACCTCAGCCACCCCTGACGGCCAACCGACGCACTTTCATGTTGCGCGGCACTATGCAGCCGCGAACAGGCGCCTTAGGCAACCAGGCGATCAAGAGCTTCACGATCCAGTTGCTGCGTATCGACCTTGATATAGGCCGCCGCCTCGTCGGCAACGATGAGCACGTCGCTAACACCGGCGACTTGTAGCAGGTCACGCCCAAGTCCTGCGTTGGCCAGCGCTCTGGCCGAAAGCGGCAAGCGCAGGCTCGTTACATAAGGAGGTTCGCGCATGCTGAAGGCCACCACGAACCACAACGCGCACAGCGCAGCGCAACCGGCGAACACCAGCGCCAGGCCACCCTGCTGATAGAGCATGCCGCCCAGCACGCCACCGAGACCGGCACCGAGAAACTGACTGGTGGAGTAGACGCCCATCGCGGTGCCCTTGCCGCCGGCCGGCGCGACTTTGCTGATCAACGAAGGCAGCGACGCTTCCAGCAGATTGAACGCGATGAAGAAGCCCACCATGCCGACGACCAGCATCCACAAGCCATTTCCGAACCACCAGAAGAACAGCTCGCAGAGCAGCAACGCGGAGACCGCGCCCAACAGCACGCGGCGCATCTGGCGCTTCTTCTCGCCATAAATAATGAAGGGAATCATGCCGAAGAAGCCGACCAGCAGTGCCGTGAGGTAGACCCACCAATGCTCTTCCTTGGGCAACGCGCCCTGCTCTACCAGTGCCAGCGGCAGCGCGACGAAGCTGGCCATCAGGATCGCGTGCAGCGCCAGAATACTGAAATCCAGACGCAGCAGATCAGGATGGCGCAGCGTCAGGCCGAGTGCCTGCTTGGCGACGCCCGATTCGCGATGGCGCACATGCGCCTGGGCCTTGGGCAGCAACGCGACGATGACGCCGCCAAGCAACGCCATGCCGGCGGTTACCCAGAACAGCCCGGAGAGACCGAAGGCACGGGTTAGCAACGGCCCGACAATCATCGCGACAGCAAAGGAAAAACCGATGCTCACGCCGATCAGCGCCATCGCCTTGGTCCGATGCTGTTCGCGGGTCAGGTCCGAGAGCAGCGCCATAACTGCAGCGGAAATCGCCCCCGCCCCTTGCAGGATGCGCCCGGCGATGACGCCCCAGATGCTGTCGGACATCGCCGCGAGCACCGCTCCAGCGGCGAAGATCAGCAGGCCGAAATAGATGATAGGCAAGCGACCAATACGATCGGAAAGAATACCGAAGGGAATTTGCAGCAGCGCCTGGGTCAAACCATAGGCACCTATCGCAAGACCGATCAGGGTCGGCGTAGCGCCTTCCAGGTCCATGCCGTAGGTTGCCAGCACGGGCAAAACCATGAACATGCCGAGCATGCGAAAAGCGAAAACCAGGGCCAGCCCGGAAGCTGCGCGTTTTTCGCTGGCGCTCATGCGCTCGCTGTAGGGGTCCTGCATGGAGGGTCTCGCTTGTATGAACCGGCGGCGATTCTAGCAGCCCTACCCTGTTCGGCACAGGCGCGCGGTTTTGCCGCGACTATCACCCCGGCCGTATACTTTCGGGTTTCCGCCCGCCACGCGAGGCTGTTTTGGACAAGATTCTGATTCGTGGGGCCCGCACCCACAACCTGAAGAACATCGACCTCACCCTGCCGCGCGACAAGCTGATCGTCATCACCGGCTTGTCCGGTTCTGGCAAATCATCGTTGGCATTCGACACTCTCTACGCAGAAGGCCAGCGCCGTTACGTCGAATCGCTTTCGGCGTATGCGCGCCAGTTCCTCTCGATGATGGAAAAGCCCGACGTCGACACCATCGAGGGGCTCTCCCCGGCGATCTCCATCGAGCAGAAATCGACCTCGCACAACCCGCGCTCCACCGTGGGCACCATCACCGAGATCTACGACTACCTGCGTCTGCTCTATGCGCGGGTCGGCACGCCGCGCTGTCCAGATCACGATGCCCCATTGGAAGCGCAGACGGTCAGTCAGATGGTCGACCAGGTGCTGGCACTGCCCGAAGGCCGCAAGCTGATGCTGCTGGCCCCGGTCATCCGCGAACGCAAGGGGGAGCACCTGGCCGTGTTCGACGAACTGCGTGCTCAGGGTTTCGTGCGCGCCCGCGTCAACGGGCGGCTGTACGAACTCGACGAGCTACCCAAGCTGGACAAGCAGAAGAAGCACTCGATCGACGTGGTGGTGGATCGCTTCAAGGTTCGCGGCGACCTGCAGCAGCGCCTGGCCGAATCCTTCGAAACGGCGCTCAAGCTGGCCGATGGCATCGCCCTGGTCGCCTCCATGGAAGAGGACGACGACAGCGAGGAAATGATCTTCTCCGCACGCTTCGCCTGCCCGATCTGCGGCCACTCGATCAGCGAGCTTGAACCCAAGCTGTTCTCCTTCAACAACCCAGCCGGCGCCTGCCCCACCTGTGACGGCCTGGGCGTGAAGCAGTTCTTCGACGCCAAGCGCCTGGTCAATGGCGAGCTGACCTTGGCCGAAGGCGCCATACGCGGCTGGGACCGGCGCAACGTTTACTATTTCCAGATGCTCGGCTCACTGGCCTCGCATTATGGCTTCAGCCTCGACGAGCCTTTCGACTCACTGGCCGCCGATCATCAGAAGTCCATCCTGCGCGGCAGCGGCCGTGAGAATGTCGAGTTCCGCTACCTCAACGACCGCGGCGATATCGTCAAGCGTTCGCACCCGTTCGAAGGCATCGTTCCCAACCTGGAACGCCGCTACCGCGAAACCGAATCCAATTCGGTTCGCGAAGAGCTCGCCAAATACCTCAGCACCCAGCCCTGCCCGGACTGTCGCGGCACGCGTCTGCGCCGCGAAGCACGCCACGTGTGGGTTGGCGACAAGACCCTGCCTGCGGTCACGGCCATGCCCATCGGCGACGCCACCGACTACTTCGGCGTCCTCTCGCTCAGCGGGCGACGCGGCGAGATCGCCGACAAGATTCTCAAGGAGATCCGCGAACGCCTGCAGTTCCTGGTCAACGTCGGCCTGGATTATCTGACCCTGGATCGCAGCGCCGACACCCTGTCCGGCGGCGAAGCCCAGCGTATTCGCCTGGCCAGTCAGATCGGCGCCGGCCTGGTTGGGGTGATGTACATCCTCGACGAACCTTCGATCGGCCTGCATCAGCGCGACAACGAACGCTTGCTGGGCACCCTTCGCCACCTGCGCGACATCGGCAATACGGTGATCGTCGTGGAGCATGACGAGGACGCGATCCGTCTCGCCGACTACGTTGTAGACATCGGTCCAGGTGCCGGCATACATGGCGGCCGCATCGTCGCTGAAGGCACACCTGACGAGGTGATGGCGCACCCGGATTCGCTGACCGGCAAGTACCTCTCTGGCCGGGTGAAGATCAACTATCGGCCTGAGCGCACCCGCCGTGATCCGAAGATGCTGCTCAAGCTCAAGGGCGCGCGTGGCAACAACCTGCGCAACGTCGACCTGGAGATTCCGGTCGGCCTGCTCACCTGCATCACCGGTGTGTCGGGCTCGGGCAAATCAACGCTGATCAACAACACGCTGTTCCCGATCACGGCGACTGCACTCAATGGCGCGACCACACTGGAAGTAGCCCCGCACGACAGCTTCGATGGGCTGCAGCATCTGGACAAGGTGGTGGACATCGATCAGAGCCCGATCGGCCGCACCCCGCGCTCCAACCCGGCGACCTACACGGGGCTGTTCACGCCGATTCGCGAGCTGTTTGCCGGCGTGCCGGAAGCGCGCTCACGCGGCTACGGTCCGGGCCGCTTCTCTTTCAACGTCAAGGGCGGACGCTGCGAAGCCTGCCAGGGCGACGGCGTGATCAAGGTGGAAATGCACTTCCTGCCCGACATCTACGTGCCCTGCGACGTGTGCAAGGGCAAGCGCTACAACCGCGAAACGCTGGAGGTGAAGTACAAGGGCAAGAGCATCACCGAAGTGCTCGACATGACTATCGAGGAAGCCCGCGAGTTCTTCGATCCGGTGCCGGCCGTCGCGCGAAAACTGCAGACGCTGATGGATGTTGGGCTGTCCTACATCAAGCTGGGGCAGAGTGCGACGACCCTGTCTGGCGGTGAGGCGCAGCGCGTCAAGCTGTCCCGCGAGCTGTCCAAGCGTGACACGGGCAAGACGCTGTACATCCTTGATGAACCCACCACCGGCCTGCATTTCGCCGATATCCAGCAGCTGCTCGACGTACTGCACCGTCTGCGCGACCACGGCAATACGGTCGTGGTGATCGAGCACAACCTTGACGTCATCAAGACGGCCGACTGGCTGGTGGATCTCGGCCCGGAAGGCGGCTCGAAGGGTGGCCAGATAATCGCCTGCGGTACGCCGGAAGAGGTGGCAGGCATGGCCCAGTCTCATACCGGTCATTTCCTCAAACCGTTACTCGAGCGCGACCGCTCGGCGGGTTGATCATCGCGTCGGCAGCCGTTTCGGCAACAAGCGCAAGCGCAGCGGGGTCCACTACGGATCCCGCCGGGCAGTTGGGCGGGACACTCTCAGCCCGATAGGGAGAAATCCTGATGCGAATTGCGCTTGCTGCCTGCCTGCTTGGCGCCGGCCTGCTACCCGGTCTCGCCGCCGCCGCCCAACCCAACGGCCCTTGGATCACCAATGAGCAGAACGTCTCGCTGGAGGCGTTCATGAGCAACAACCAGCTGTACGATCAGCTCAACGCACTTTCACGACGCTTCCCGGATGCCCTGCGACTAGAACAGGCCGGCAGCAGCAACGAAGGCCGGCCAATCTGGCTGGCCAGGCTGGGTAATTCAGACAAATCAGCCGTGATGATCATCACCCAACAGCACGGCAACGAACCTCACGGCACCGAAGCGGCGGTCAATCTGATAAAACGCCTTGCCTCGGGCGGGGCCTTGTCCCGCCAGGTACTGGATAATCTGCAGGTGCTGATCGTGCCGAGGGTCAACCCAGACGGCGCCGAGCGTTTCAGTCGCGGCAACATGGATTTCAGCGCCCCGCAAACCAGCGCTGACTGCCTGCGCGCCGATGGCACCCTGAATCCTGCCAAGTTGGATCAGCACCTCGGCGCCAACGTGACCGCCTTCACCAATGCCGACGGCCAACGCCGATTTAGCTACGACATCAACCGCTACCACTGGACAGACTGGAGCAAGAGCACGCAGATACGCTGCAATCCAGGCCTGGCCAGTGAGCGGCACTTCAACCCGGGGCAGAACCGGTGCCCGAAGCGGTTGCGGTACGCGGCATCTATGACCGTTACCGTCCCATCTGGCTGGTAGATGTGCACAATCAGAACCCTGCCGTGGTACTCGAGGATGTGGATCCTGAAGTGAACCGCCCGGGACGCCAGGTGACCGGTTCTATCACCTGGCCAACTCACCCGGATGTCGCCCCGGAAGCGGTAGCACTGTCGAAGCAGCTGGCAATCGTGATGAAGCAGCGCTCCACGCAGCTTGGCTTCATGGAAATCACCAACTACTACTATGAGCACCCCAGCGGCGATGTCCGCCGCGGCGGCGGCGATCCAGGCATTGCCCGAAACGCATACGGCCTGCTGGGGACCGAGCGACTGGCCGCCGGCGAAACAGGCCCATTGGGCGGCAGCGTGCTCATGGAAATCGGCGGATTGAACAGTCGCGGCCAGAAGTCTGCCGGCATGCTGCGCAACAATGTGCGTGAAATGCTTGAGGCCGTGCTTGTCGCAACTGCCGACGGCAGTCTGACGGCGATCGATCCGGCAGAGGCCGATCGCCTTCTGCCACCCGGACAGGAGAGCGATAAGCCGCTCAACAATCCCCACGAATAGCGCTGAAGAGACAAGAAAGCCCGCAGCACTCGCTGCGGGCTTCTCGATCTTGCGGATACCGCGAATCGCTTATGCCGGCACTTCCGACAACGGAATATCCAGGGCGGCGGCAATACCTGCTCCATAGGCCGGATCAGCCCTCAGGCAGTGGCTGATGTGGCGAATCTTGATATGACGAGCCACTCCCTGCATCGACCGAGCGGTATTTTCGAACAACCGCTGCTGTTCATCGGCCTTCATCAAGCGGAACAGGTTGCCCGGCTGAGTGAAGTAATCGGCGTCGTCGGCACGGTAGTCGTAACGATCCGCCGCCCCCTCAAGAGCCAGCGGTGGCTCGCTGAAGTCAGGCTGTTCCTGCCACTCGCCACAGGTATTCGGCTCGTAATGCAGACGACCGCCCTGATTGCCATCTACGCGCATGGCACCATCGCGATGATAGCTGTGGACCGGGCAACGCGGAGCGTTGACCGGAATCTGATGGTGATTCACCCCCAGCCGGTAGCGTTGCGCATCCCCGTAGGAGAAAAGACGGCCCTGCAACATACGGTCTGGAGAGAAACTGACGCCCGGAACGACATTCGCCGGCGTGAATGCCGCCTGCTCGACATCTTGGAAGTAGTTGTCGGGATTGCGGTTGAGCTCGTAATAGCCGACCTCGATCAGCGGGTAGTCGGCATGCGGCCAGACCTTGGTGAGGTCGAACGGATGGTACGGCACCTTGGCAGCGTCGGACTCCGGCATTATCTGCACATACATCGTCCAACGTGGATATTCGCCACGCTCGATGGCCTCGAACAGATCGCGCTGCGAACTCTCCCGGTCATTGGCAACGATGGCTGCCGCCTCGGCGTCGGTAAGATTCTTGATGCCCTGCTGGGTCCGAAAGTGAAACTTCACCCAGAAACGCTCGTTGTTCGGACTGATGAAGCTGTAGGTGTGCGAGCCGAAACCATGCATATGGCGGTACGACGCCGGAATGCCGCGATCGCCCATGACATAGGTGATCTGGTGCAAGGCCTCAGGCAGCCCAGTCCAGAAGTCCCAGTTATTGTTGGCACTGCGCATGTTGGTGCGCGGATCGCGCTTGACGGCATGATTGAGGTCGGGGAATTTCAGCGGATCGCGGAAAAAGAACACCGGGGTGTTATTGCCCACCATGTCCCAGTTGCCTTGCTCGGTGTAGAACTTCAGTGCGTAACCACGAATGTCGCGCTCGGCATCGGCGGCCCCACGCTCGCCTGCGACGGTCGAAAAGCGCGCGAACACCGGAGTGCGCTTGCCGATCTCGGAAAATAGCTTGGCTTTGGTGTAGCGGGTGATGTCATGGGTGACGACGAATTCTCCGAACGCCCCCGACCCCTTCGCATGCATGCGCCGCTCCGGAATCACCTCCCGGTCGAAATGAGCGAGCTTCTCTAGAAACCATACGTCCTGAAGCAGCATGGGACCACGGCGGCCCGCAGTCATGGAGTTCTGGTTTTCGGATACCGGCGCACCGGCAACGGTTGTGAGCTTCGGCTTGTCAGTCATGGTTGCAGCTCCTTGGTATTCAATAGCTTCCAGGGTCTTGGTAAGTACCTGCTGGTTGAATGCCATCATAGGAAGCAAGCGCAACGGCGACTAATGATGAAGATCAACGCCCCTTATAGAGCCAGTCTCTCAGAGTCCTTTGGGCATAAAAAAACCGAGCCAAAAGGCTCGGTTTTTAATTGCTGCTACCGATCTTACTCGGCGGCTTCCACTTCACCAGTGACCGGACGGTCAACCAGCTCGACGTAAGCCATAGGTGCGTTGTCACCAGCGCGGAAGCCGCACTTGAGGATACGCAGATAGCCGCCCTGCCGGGTGGCGTAACGCTTGCCCAGATCGTTGAACAGCTTGCCTACGGCAGCCTTCGAACGAGTACGGTCGAAAGCCAGACGACGGTTAGCGACGCTGTCTTCCTTAGCCAGGGTGATCAGCGGCTCGGCAACGCGACGCAGCTCCTTGGCCTTGGGCAGGGTGGTCTTGATCAGTTCGTGCTCGAACAGCGACACCGCCATGTTTTGGAACATGGCCTTGCGGTGGGCGCTGGTGCGGCTCAGGTGACGGCCACTTTTACGATGACGCATGATTGAAATTCCTTACCAAACGTTCAGTTCGGTTACTGGGGGCGATCAGGCAGTGGCCTTATCGTCCTTCTTGAGACTTGCCGGCGGCCAGTTATCCAGACGCATACCGAGGGACAAACCACGCGAAGCCAGAACGTCCTTGATCTCAGTCAGGGACTTCTTGCCCAGATTCGGCGTCTTCAACAGCTCTACTTCGGTGCGCTGAATCAGATCACCAATGTAGTAGATGTTTTCCGCCTTCAGGCAGTTGGCCGAACGTACGGTCAGCTCCAGGTCATCAACCGGACGCAACAGGATCGGATCGATCTCGTCTTCCTGCTCGATTACAACCGGCTCGCTGTCGCCCTTGAGGTCGACGAACGCAGCCAGCTGTTGCTGCAGGATGGTCGCTGCACGACGGATCGCCTCTTCGGGATCCAGGGTGCCGTTGGTTTCCAGGTCAATGACCAGTTTGTCCAGGTTGGTGCGCTGCTCGACACGAGCATTCTCGACCACGTAAGCCACGCGACGAACCGGGCTGAAAGTGGCGTCGAGCTGCAGACGACCGATGCTACGGCTTTCGTCTTCATCGCTCTGACGCGCATCAGCAGGCTCGTAACCGCGGCCGCGAGCGACCTTGAGCTTCATGTTGAGCGAGCCGTTGGCCGCCAGATTGGCGATCAGGTGATCGCCATTGACGATTTCGACATCGTGATCCAGCTGGATATCGGCAGCGGTAACAGCGCCCGCGCCCTTCTTCACCAGGCTCAAGGTCACTTCATCACGGCCGTGCAGCTTGATGGCGATACCTTTGAGGTTGAGCAGGATTTCGATGACATCTTCCTGCACGCCCTCGATGGCGCTGTACTCGTGGAGCACACCGTCGATCTCGGCCTCGACCACAGCGCAGCCGGGCATGGAGGACAACAGAATACGACGCAGCGCGTTGCCAAGGGTGTGGCCAAAACCACGCTCGAGGGGCTCGAGAGTGATCTTGGCACGGGTCGGACTGACCACCTGCACATCGATATGGCGGGGGGTCAGGAACTCATTTACCGAACTCTGCATGGATACACCTATTTTCTAGCCCTTACTTGGAGTAGAGCTCGACAATCAGGTTTTCGTTGATGTCGGCGGACAGATCGCTGCGAGCCGGAACATTCTTGAAAACACCGGATTTCTTGTCGGCATCTACTTCGACCCATTCAACGCGACCGCGCTGAGCGCACAGTTCGAGGGCCTGGGCGATACGCAGCTGGTTACGGCACTTCTCACGAACAGCCACTACGTCACCGGCCTTGACCTGGTAAGACGGAATGTTCACGGTCTGACCGTTGACGCTGATTGACTTGTGCGAGACCAGCTGACGCGATTCGGCACGAGTAGAGCCGAAGCCCATGCGGTACACGACGTTGTCCAGACGGCACTCGAGCAGCTGCAGCAGATTCTCACCGGTAGCGCCCTTACGGCTGGCTGCTTCCTTGTAATAACCACTGAACTGACGCTCCAGCACACCGTAGATGCGGCGTACCTTCTGCTTTTCGCGCAGCTGGGTGCCGTAATCGGACAGACGTCCGCGACGCTGACCGTGAACACCCGGCGGGGTTTCGATATTGCACTTGGATTCGAGCGCGCGCGCACCACTCTTCAGGAAGAGATCGGTGCCTTCACGACGAGACAGTTTGCACTTGGGACCAATATAACGAGCCATTCTTCACTGTCTCCTGATTACACGCGGCGCTTCTTCGGCGGACGGCACCCGTTATGCGGGATAGGCGTCACGTCGGTGATGCTGGCGATTTTATAACCACATGCGTTCAAAGCACGCACGGCGGACTCCCGACCCGGACCTGGGCCCTTGACGTTGACGTCGAGGTTCTTCAGGCCGTACTCCAGCGCAGCCTGACCAGCGCGCTCTGCAGCGATCTGGGCAGCGAACGGAGTGCTCTTACGCGAGCCGCGGAAACCGGAACCACCCGAAGTAGCCCAGGACAACGCATTGCCCTGACGATCGGTGATGGTCACGATGGTGTTGTTGAAAGACGCGTGGATGTGGGCGATGCCATCAACCACTGTCTTTTTGACTTTTTTACGAGGACGAGCAGCAGGTTTTGCCATGACTAAATTCCTGTCGATTCGCTAACGCGATTACTTGCGGATCGGCTTGCGCGGGCCCTTACGGGTACGTGCGTTGGTCTTGGTACGCTGACCGCGAACCGGCAGGCCACGACGATGACGCAGGCCGCGATAGCAACCCAGGTCCATCAAGCGCTTGATTTTCATGTTGACTTCGCGACGCAGGTCGCCTTCAACGATGAACTTGCCGACTTCGCCACGCAGCAGTTCGACCTGCTCGTCGGAAAGATCCTTGATCTTCGCTGCCGGATTCACACCGGTAGCAGCACAGATTTCCTGTGCACGGGTGCGACCAACACCGTAGATGTAGGTCAGCGAGATAACAGTGTGCTTGTTATCCGGAATGTTGACGCCTGCAATACGGGCCATTCAGTGAAACTCCAATTGACAGCTACCTACGCCCCGGAAGCCAAGAAAAGGGCGCGAGATATTAACGCTGTAATAACAAATATTCAACCCGGCAGCGCACTAGCTGCCGGGTTATAACGCCTTACACAATCAGCCTTGGCGCTGCTTGTGACGCGGTTCTGCGCTACAGATCACGCGCACGACACCGTCGCGACGGATGATCTTGCAGTTACGGCACAGCTTTTTAACCGATGCACGAACTTTCATCACCAACTCCTAGAACCTTACGAGCCACCTCAGCGGAGCATTCCACTGCCGTAGCCCTTCAGGTTGGCTTTCTTCATCAGGGAATCGTACTGGTGCGACATGAGGTGTGACTGCACTTGGGACATGAAGTCCATTACAACCACAACCACGATCAGCAACGAGGTCCCACCAAGGTAGAACGGCACGTTGGCTGCAACCACAAGAAACTGTGGCAGCAGGCAGACAGCCGTCATGTACAGGGCGCCGAACATGGTCAAACGAGTCAACACGCCATCAATGTAGCGAGCCGACTGCTCACCAGGACGAATCCCGGGAATAAACGCGCCAGACTTCTTCAGGTTCTCTGCTACGTCTTTCGGATTGAACATCAATGCCGTATAGAAGAAGCAGAAGAAGATGATCCCGGCACTGAACAGCAGAATGTTCAACGGCTGCCCGGGCGCGATCGCCTGCGAAATGTCAGCCAACCAGCCCATGCTCTCTGACTGACCGAACCACTGCCCCAGCGAAGCCGGGAACAGCAGAATGCTGCTGGCAAAGATAGCCGGGATGACCCCTGCCATATTCACCTTCAACGGCAAGTGACTGGCCTGCGCGGCAAAGACCTTACGGCCCTGCTGACGCTTCGCGTAGTGAACCGCGATACGACGCTGACCACGCTCGATAAACACCACGAAACCGATGATCGCTACAGCGAGCAGGCCGACAGCGAGCAGCGCGATGATATTGATATCGCCCTGGCGAGCAGACTCGAACGACTGACCGAGCGCACCCGGCAAGCCGGCGACGATACCTGCGAAGATCAACATCGAGATACCGTTGCCAACGCCCCGCTCGGTGATCTGCTCACCCAGCCACATCATGAACATAGCACCAGACACGAATGTCGTGATGGCCACGAAGTAGAAGCCGAAATCGTTGCTGAACGCGACACCTTGCCCCGCCAACCCGACCGACATACCGATCGCCTGAACGATGGCCAGCACGAGCGTACCGTAACGCGTGTACTGACTGATCTTGCGACGACCGGCCTCACCTTCTTTCTTCAACTGCTCCAGCTGTGGGCTGACAGCGGTCATGAGCTGCATGATGATCGATGCCGAAATGTACGGCATGATCCCCAAAGCAAAAATACTCATGCGCTCCAGCGCACCACCGGAAAACATGTTGAACAAGCTAAGGATGGTCCCCTCGTTCTGACGGAACAGCTCGGCCAGCCGATCGGGATTTATCCCGGGAACAGGGATGTGTGCGCCAATCCGATAGACGATGATCGCCATGAACAGAAAGCGCAGACGAGCCCAGAGTTCGGACAGACCACCATTACTCAGCGCGGAGAGAGCACCTTGCTTAGCCATTTATTCCTCGAACTTGCCGCCAGCTGCTTCGATAGCCGCACGCGCACCTTTGGTGGCTGCGATACCCTTGAGAGTAACCGCACGACCAACCTCGCCCGACAGCATGATTTTCACGCGCTGTACGTTCTGGTTGATTACGTTGGCGTCTTTCAGGCTTTGCACGGTAACGACATCACCTGCCACCTTGGCCAACTCAGAGGTACGAACCTCAGCGCGATCCATGGCTTTCAGCGAAACGAAACCGAACTTCGGCAGACGACGATGCAGAGGCTGCTGACCACCCTCGAAACCGGGAGCGATCTTGCCGCCGGAACGAGAGGTCTGACCCTTGTGACCACGGCCACAGGTCTTGCCCAGGCCACTACCGATACCACGACCGGGACGCAGCTTTTCGCGACGGGCACCCGGCGCAGAACGCAGATCGTTCAGTTGCATGGCTTAGCCCTCCACACGGAGCATGTAATAAGCCTTGTTGATCATGCCGCGATTTTCAGGAGTGTCCTGAACCTCGACGGTGTGACCAATGCGACGCAGGCCAAGACCCTTGACGCACAGCTTGTGATTGGGGATACGACCGCTGACACTCTTGATCAGCGTGACCTTGACGGTGTTAGCCATGATCAGGAAATCTCCTCGACGCTCTTGCCACGCTTGGCAGCAATCGACTCAGGCGACTGCATCGCCTTCAGACCCTTAAAGGTGGCGTGAACCACGTTGACCGGGTTGGTAGAGCCGTAGCACTTGGCCAGTACGTTCTGAACGCCAGCAACTTCCAGAATGGCGCGCATGGCACCACCGGCAATCACGCCGGTACCCTCGGAGGCAGGCTGCATGTAGACCTTGGACGCGCCATGCGCGGCCTTGGTGGCGTACTGCAGAGTAGTGCCATTCAGGTCGACCTGGATCATGTTGCGGCGAGCCGCCTCCATAGCCTTTTGAATAGCAGCCGGTACTTCACGGGACTTGCCACGACCGAAGCCGACACGACCCTTGCCATCACCGACCACAGTCAGCGCGGTGAAGGTGAAGATACGACCACCTTTTACAGTTTTTGCGACGCGGTTAACTTGAACCAGCTTCTCGATGTAGCCTTCGTCGCGCTTTTGCTCGTTATTTGCCATAACTTAGAACTCCAGCCCGCCTTCACGAGCAGCTTCAGCCAGTGCCTTGACACGACCGTGGTACTTGAAGCCAGAACGGTCGAACGCCACCTGAGTGACACCTGCGGCTTTCGCGCGCTCAGCGACCAGCTGACCGACTTTCTTGGCAGCGTCGACGTTGCCGGTGGCGGCGTCACGCAGTTCTTTGTCCAGAGTCGAGGCGCTGGCCAGGACCTTGCCGCCGTCGGCCGAAAGGACCTGGGCGTAGATGTGCTGGGAAGAGCGGTACACGCAGAGGCGTACGGTTTCCAGCTCGCGCATCTTCAGGCGTGCCTTGCGAGCGCGACGCAGACGAGTTTCTTTCTTTACGCTCATTTGCTATGCCCTACTTCTTCTTAGCTTCTTTGCGACGGACTACTTCATCCGAGTACCGCACGCCTTTGCCCTTGTAAGGCTCAGGGCGACGGAAGTCGCGGATTTCAGCAGCCACCTGACCGACCAGTTGCTTGTCGACACCCTTGATCAGGATATCGGTCTGGCTGGGGGTCTCAGCGGTAACGCCTTGCGGCAGTTCGTAATCCACCGGATGCGAGAAACCGAGAGCCAGGGACAGCACTTGACCTTTGGCTTGCGCCTTGTAACCAACACCAACCAGCTGAAGCTTGCGCTCGAAGCCTTGGCTGACGCCGATCACCATGTTGTTGACCAGCGCACGGGTAGTGCCGGCCATGGCGCGAGTTTGCTGATCGCCATTACGGCCAGCAAAACGCAGCTCACCAGACTCCTGGATGACCTCCACGGACGGATGAACATTCAGTTCGAGAGCGCCTTTTGCGCCCTTCACCGAAAGCTGCTGACCAGACATCTTGATTTCGACGCCAGCAGGCAGCTTGACGGGGTTCTTAGCAACGCGAGACATGCTTATCCCCCCTTAGAACACAGTGCAGAGCACTTCGCCGCCAACACCAGCAGCCCGAGCAGCCCGATCAGTCATCACACCCTTGTTGGTGGAGACAATCGACACACCCAAACCGCCACGTACCTTCGGCAACTGGTCAACGGATTTGTACTGGCGCAGGCCAGGACGACTTACGCGCTTGAGCTCCTCGATGACCGGACGGCCTTCGAAATACTTCAGCTCGATGGACAGTTGCGGCTTGGCGTCGCCACTGACCTGGTATCCCGCGATATAGCCTTCACCTTGAAGAACGTTGGCAACAGCCACCTTCAGAGTGGAAGACGGCATGCTTACGACGGACTTTTCGGCCATCTGGGCATTACGGATACGAGTTAGCATGTCCGCTAACGGGTCCTGCATACTCATGGGCTCTTAGCTCCTAATACAAAAAAATAAGCCTTGGACGGCTCGTGTCGCCAACAGGCAAACCCCACAAAAATGCAAGGCTCAGGCGAGCCGGGCATTCTAGAGAGTTGCCAGAAACGAATCAAGCCCCATGAGGGGCTTGAACGAAAAACAAACAGGACCCGCAGGGCCCTGGATGCTTCTATTACCAGCTGGCCTTAACCAGACCCGGCACGTCACCACGCATTGCCGCCTGACGCAGCATGTTGCGCGCGAGGCCGAACTTGCGGTAAACGCCGTGCGGACGACCAGTCAGACGGCAGCGGTTGCGCAGGCGCGAAGCGCTTGCGTCACGAGGCTGCTTCTGCAGTGCGACCTGAGCTTCCCAGCGCGCTTCCGGAGAGGACTCCGGACTTGCGATGATTGCTTTCAGTGCAGCACGCTTCTGGGCGAACTTGGCGACCGTTTGCTGACGCTTCAGCTCACGGTTCTTCATGCTTTGCTTAGCCATGTGCCTACTCCAATCAGTTACGGAACGGGAAGTTGAAAGCACGCAGCAGAGCGCGACCTTCTTCATCCGTCCGAGCAGTAGTGGTCAGAGTGATGTCCAGACCACGCAGGGCATCGATCTTGTCGTAATCGATTTCCGGGAAGATGATCTGCTCTTTGACGCCCATACTGTAGTTGCCGCGGCCATCGAAGGACTTGGCATTCAGGCCGCGGAAGTCACGCACGCGCGGCAGGGAGATCGAAAGCAGGCGATCCAGGAATTCATACATACGATCACTGCGCAGCGTGACCTTGACGCCAATCGGCCAGCCTTCGCGGACTTTGAAGCCTGCGATGGACTTGCGAGCGTGAGTCACTACAACCTTCTGGCCGGTGATCTTTTCCAGGTCGGCAACAGCATTGTCGATGATCTTCTTGTCACCGATCGCTTCGCCGATACCCATGTTGAGGGTGATCTTGGTGATACGCGGAACTTCCATCACGTTGCCAAGCTTCAGTTCTTCCTTCAGCTTGGGCGCGATTTCCTTCCGATAAACTTCTTTTAGTCGTGCCATGGTTATCTACCTAGCAGTCTCAAGCGTCAACCGGCTTCTGGGTCGACTTGAAGACACGAATTTTCTTGCCTTCTTCAACCTTGAAGCCAACGCGGTCTGCCTTGTTGGTCTCACCGTTGAAAATGGCGACGTTAGAGACGTGCAAAGGCGCCTCCTTCTCGACGATACCGCCCTGAACGCCGGACATCGGGTTAGGCTTGGTATGGCGCTTCACGAGATTGATCCCACCAACGACCAGACGGTCGTCCGCGAGGACCTTCAGCACCTTACCGCGCTTGCCCTTGTCTTTGCCGGCGATGACGATGATCTCGTCGTTGCGACGAATCTTTTGCATGCGGCTACTCCTTACAGCACTTCAGGGGCGAGCGAGACGATCTTCATGAACTTCTCGGTACGAAGTTCACGCGTCACCGGCCCAAAGATACGGGTGCCGATAGGCTCCTGCTTGTTGTTCAGCAGAACAGCAGCATTGCCATCGAAGCGAATGATGGAGCCATCGGGACGACGAACACCGTGACGAGTGCGAACCACAACAGCGGTCATCACCTGGCCTTTCTTGACCTTGCCACGAGGAATCGCTTCCTTGACGGTTACTTTGATAATGTCGCCGATGCCGGCGTAACGACGGTGAGAACCGCCGAGCACCTTGATACACATGACGCGACGAGCGCCACTGTTATCAGCCACATCGAGCATGGATTGAGTCTGAATCATATAATTTCTCCGACCCCTAGCCCTTAGACTTCGACGGCGCGTTCAACGACATCAACCAGCATCCAGGACTTGGTCTTTGCCAGCGGACGAGTCTCGCGGATGGTGACCTTGTCGCCGATACGGCACTGGTTGGTTTCGTCGTGGGCGTGCAGTTTGGTCGAACGCTTCACGTATTTACCGTAGATCGGGTGCTTGACGCGACGCTCGATCAGAACGGTGATGGTCTTGTCCATCTTGTCGCTGACGACGCGGCCGGTCAGCGTGCGGACGGTTTTCTGAGCTTCAGCCATGATCACTTACCTGCCTGCTGGTTGAGCACAGTCTTGACACGAGCGATGTCGCGCTTGACTTGCGAGAGCAGGTGAGACTGCCCCAACTGGCCAGTCGCTTTCTGCATACGCAGATTGAACTGGTCCCGCAGCAGCTCGAGCAGTTGCTCGTTCAGCTGCTCAACGGATTTTTCACGAAGTTCATTCGCTTTCATCACATCACCGTCCGCTTAACAAAGGAGGTGGCGAGCGGCAGCTTTGCAGCGGCCAGGGCGAAAGCCTCACGCGCCAGCTCTTCGGAAACACCCTCGATCTCGTAGAGCACCTTGCCCGGCTGAATCTGGGCTACCCAGTACTCGACGCTACCCTTACCTTTACCCATCCGGACTTCCAGAGGCTTCTTGGTTACAGGCTTGTCGGGGAACACGCGGATCCAGATCTTTCCGCCACGCTTTACGTGACGGGTGAGCGCACGACGTGCAGCCTCGATCTGACGCGCGGTCAGACGACCACGGGAAACAGACTTCAGCGCGAATTCGCCGAAGCTGACCTTGCTACCGCGCTGAGCCAAACCACGGTTGTGGCCGGTCATCTGCTTGCGGAATTTTGTACGCTTGGGTTGCAACATTTGGCGTACCCCTTACTTAGCAGCTTTTTTACGAGGAGCAGGCGCTTGAGGCTTGAGCTCTTCATGGCGACCACCAATTACTTCGCCCTTGAAGATCCACACCTTCACGCCGATCACACCGTAAGTGGTGTGCGCTTCGTAAGTGTTGTAATCGATATCGGCACGCAGGGTGTGCAGAGGCACACGACCTTCGCGATACCACTCGGTACGGGCAATTTCAGCCCCACCCAGACGACCACTGACCTGGATCTTGATGCCTTTGGCACCAATGCGCATGGCGTTCTGTACGGCGCGCTTCATGGCGCGACGGAACATCACGCGACGCTCCAGCTGCTGAGCTACGCTCTGTGCAACCAGCATTGCGTCGAGCTCCGGCTTGCGGATCTCTTCGATATTGATGTGCACCGGCACACCCATTTGCTTGGTCAGGTCCTGACGCAGCTTCTCAACATCCTCACCCTTCTTGCCGATCACAATGCCGGGACGAGCGGTGTGGATGGTGATGCGTGCGGTTTGAGCCGGGCGATGGATATCGATACGGCTTACGGACGCGCTTTTTAATTTGTCTTGGAGGTACTCACGCACGTTCAGATCTGCAAGCAGATAGTCTGCATACGTACGGCCGTCTGCGTACCAGACGGAGGTGTGCTCCTTGACGATTCCCAGGCGAATGCCAGTGGGATGTACTTTCTGACCCATCTGATCGACTCCGTTACTTGTCCGCAACCTTGACAGTGATATGGCAAGACCGCTTGACGATGCGATCAGCGCGGCCTTTGGCACGCGGCATGATGCGCTTAAGCGAACGCCCCTCGTTGACGAAGACCGTGGAGACTTTCAAGTCATCCACATCTGCGCCTTCGTTGTGCTCGGCGTTGGCAACGGCCGACTCCAGCACTTTCTTCATGATCTCGGCGGCTTTCTTGCTACTGAAAGCCAGGAGGTTGAGCGCTTCGCCCACCTTCTTCCCGCGGATCTGGTCGGCGACCAGGCGGGCTTTCTGGGCGGAGATGCGAGCGCCCGACAACTTAGCGGCTACTTCCATCTTTCCTTACCCCTTAGCGCTTGCCTTTCTTGTCCGCCACATGCCCGCGATATGTACGGGTTGCAGCGAACTCGCCGAGTTTGTGGCCGACCATGTCTTCGGACACGAGGACCGGTACATGTTGACGACCGTTATGTACAGCGATGGTCAGACCGACCATTTGCGGCAGGATCATCGAACGACGCGACCAGGTTTTAACTGGCTTACGATCGCTCTTTTCCACCGCCGCTTCGACCTTCTTCAGTAGGTGAAGATCGATAAAAGGACCTTTTTTCAGAGAACGCGGCACTGTCGTATCCCTCTAGTTACTTGCGACGACGGACAATCATGTTATCGGTGCGCTTGTTAGTGCGGGTCTTCGCGCCCTTAGTCGGGAAGCCCCATGGCGACACCGGATGACGACCACCGGAGGTACGACCTTCACCACCACCGTGCGGGTGATCGACCGGGTTCATCGCGACACCACGAACGGTAGGACGAATGCCCTTCCAGCGCTTAGCCCCTGCCTTGCCCAGCGAACGCAGGCTGTGCTCGGAGTTCGAGACCTCGCCCAGGGTCGCACGGCACTCGGCCAGCACCTTGCGCATCTCGCCGGAGCGCAGACGCAGCGTCACGTAGGAACCCTCGCGAGCAACCAGCTGAGCCGAAGCGCCAGCGGAGCGAGCGATCTGAGCACCCTTACCCGGCTTGAGCTCGACACCGTGAACGGTAGAACCCAGCGGGATGTTGCGCAGCGGCAGGCTGTTGCCAGCCTTGATCGGAGCATTGATGCCCGAGACCAGCTGATCGCCAGCGCTTACACCCTTCGGTGCGATGATGTAGCGACGCTCACCGTCGGCATACTTCAGCAGCGCAATGTGCGCAGTACGGTTCGGGTCATATTCGATACGCTCGACGATGGCAGGAATGCCATCCTTGTTGCGACGAAAATCAACCAGACGGTAATGCTGCTTGTGACCACCGCCAATGTGGCGAGTGGTGATACGACCGTTGTTGTTACGGCCGCCAGTCTTCGACTTCTTCTCGAGCAGCGGTGCGTAAGGAGCGCCTTTGTGCAGCTCCTGATTGACCACCTTGACCACAAAACGGCGGCCCGCGGAAGTCGGTTTGCATTTAACGATTGCCATGATGCACCCCTTCCTTACTCAGCACTGCCGGAGAAATCGAGATCCTGGCCCGGCTGAAGCGCGATATACGCCTTCTTCCAGTCGTTGCGCTTGCCCAGACCGCGAGCGGTACGCTTGGTCTTGCCCTGAACGTTCAGGGTGTTGACGGCGGCGACCTTCACGTCGAACAGGCTCTCAACAGCCTTCTTGATTTCCAGCTTGGTTGCGTCGGTCGCAACCTTGAAAACGAATTGCTTCTTGCTGTCAGCCAGCACGGTAGCCTTCTCAGAGACGTGCGGACCAAGCAGGACTTTAAATACGCGTTCCTGGTTCATCCCAGCAGCTCCTCGAATTTCTTCACAGCCGACACGGTGATCAACACCTTGTCATAGGCGATCAGGCTGACCGGATCGGAACCCTGGACATCACGCACATCGACATGCGGCAGGTTGCGCGCAGCCAGGTACAGGTTCTGATCGACAGCATCGGAAACGATCAGCACATCGCTCAGGCCCATACCATTGAGCTTGCTAGCAAGCACTTTGGTTTTCGGCGCGTCGACGGCGAAATCTTCTACGACAACCAGACGCTCGGAGCGGACCAGCTCAGCAAGAATGGAACGCAGCGCAGCGCGATACATCTTCTTGTTCAGCTTCTGATCATGATTCTGAGGACGCGCGGCGAATGTTACGCCACCGCCACGCCAGATCGGGCCACGGCTGGTACCAGCACGAGCACGACCTGTGCCCTTCTGGCGCCACGGACGCTTGCCACCACCGGACACATCGGAGCGGGTTTTCTGCTGCTTGCTACCCTGACGACCGCCGGCCATGTAGGCGACGACTGCCTGGTGCACCAGCGTCTCGTTGAACTCACCACCAAAGGTGCGATCGGAGACTTCGATGGCCTGTGCGCCATTTACATTCAATTGCATGTGAACTCCCCCTTAACCGCGAGCCTTGGCGGCCGGACGCACGAGCACGTCACCACCAGTGGCACCGGGCACTGCGCCCTTCACCAAAAGCAGATTCCGCTCAGCATCGACACGCACGATTTCCAGAGACTGCACGGTTACGCGCTCGGCGCCCATGTGCCCGGACATCTTCTTGCCCTTGAATACACGACCTGGGGTCTGGCACTGACCGATAGAGCCCGGGACGCGGTGGGATACGGAGTTACCGTGGGTATTGTCCTGACCACGGAAGTTCCAGCGCTTGATGGTACCGGCGAAGCCTTTACCCTTGGACTGACCGGTGACATCCACCATCTGCCCAGCCTGGAAAATCTCAGCGTTGATCTGGTCACCAGCCTGGAACTCCTCGCCATCGAGGCGGAATTCCCAGACGCCACGACCAGCAGCAACATTCGCTTTAGCGAAGTGACCGGCCTGAGCCTTGGTAACACGGGACGCGCGACGCTCGCCGACAGTGACCTGCACTGCACGATAGCCATCGCTCTCTTCATTCTTGAACTGAGTGACGCGATTCGGCTCGATCTCGATGACCGTAACCGGAATAGAGACACCATCCTCGGTGAAAACGCGGGTCATACCGCATTTGCGACCGACTACACCAATAGTCATTTTGAAACCTCTTGAGTGTACGGGGCTTTCACCCGCTATGGCCGCCCATTTCAGAGCGTTACACGACTAAAACTCTCAGGTTTTAGCCGAGGCTGATCTGCACTTCCACACCAGCCGCAAGATCGAGCTTCATCAGCGCATCGACGGTTTTGTCGGTCGGCTGAACAATGTCCAGCACACGCTTGTGGGTTCGAATTTCATACTGATCGCGCGCGTCTTTATTGACGTGCGGGGAGACCAGCACAGTGAACCGCTCTTTGCGGGTTGGCAGCGGAATCGGACCACGCACCTGAGCACCAGTACGTTTCGCGGTTTCCACGATTTCCTGGGTTGATTGATCGATCAGGCGATGGTCAAAAGCCTTCAACCGAATACGGATTTGTTGGTTTTGCATTTTGACCTCAGACTCCAAGTAGCCACCCTACCAGGCGCAATACCCCCGGTAAAAGGAGGCGCAATTGTACGGATGCGCCCATAGGGTGTCAATAAATGATCAACAATAGAAAAAGGCCCCCGAGGGGGCCTTTTTCATCATCGTCAATTATTACTCGACGATCTTGGCAACCACGCCAGCACCAACGGTACGACCACCTTCGCGAATCGCGAAGCGCAGGCCGTCTTCCATGGCGATCGGCTTGATCAGGGTGACAACCATTTTCACGTTGTCGCCCGGCATTACCATCTCAACGCCTTCCGGCAGCTCGCACGAACCGGTCACGTCGGTGGTACGGAAGTAGAACTGCGGACGATAGCCCTTGAAGAACGGGGTGTGACGACCACCCTCTTCCTTGGACAGAACGTACACTTCGGCTTCGAACTTGGTGTGCGGCTTGATGGTGCCCGGCTTGGCCAGAACCTGGCCACGCTCGACGTCATCACGCTTGGTACCACGCAGCAGAACGCCGCAGTTCTCACCGGCACGACCTTCGTCGAGCAGCTTGCGGAACATTTCGACACCGGTACAGGTGGTCTTGGTGGTATCACGCAGACCAACGATCTCGATTTCTTCCTGAACCTTGACGATGCCGCGCTCAACACGACCAGTCACAACGGTACCGCGACCGGAAATGGAGAACACGTCCTCGATCGGCATCAGGAAAGGCTTGTCGATGGCGCGAACCGGCTCAGGGATGTAGGTATCCAGAGTCTCGACCAGCTTCTTGACCGCAGTAGTGCCCAGCTCGTTGTCATCTTCGCCATTCAGCGCCATCAGCGCAGAACCGATGATGATCGGCGTGTCGTCACCCGGAAAATCATAGGTCGACAGCAGATCACGAACTTCCATTTCGACCAGCTCGAGCAGCTCGGCGTCGTCGACCATGTCGGCCTTGTTCAGGAACACGACGATGTACGGAACACCCACCTGACGGGACAGCAGGATGTGCTCGCGAGTCTGCGGCATGGGGCCGTCAGCAGCGGAGCAAACCAGGATCGCACCATCCATCTGGGCAGCACCGGTGATCATGTTCTTCACATAGTCAGCGTGACCCGGGCAGTCAACATGCGCGTAGTGACGGACATTGGAGTCGTACTCTACGTGAGCGGTGTTGATGGTGATACCGCGAGCCTTCTCTTCCGGCGCGCTATCGATCTTGTCGAAGTCGACACGAGCGGAGCCGAAAACTTCGGAGCACACGCGAGTCAGAGCGGCAGTCAGAGTGGTCTTGCCATGGTCGACGTGACCAATGGTGCCGACGTTGACGTGCGGTTTGTTACGTTCGAACTTTTCCTTAGCCACGACAGTAAACCTCTTACTTAAAGGGCTGAATCAACCTTGTTTTTTGACGAGCGTCTCGACGATATTCGCCGGCGCCTCAGCGTATTTGGAGAATTCCATGGAGTAGCTCGCGCGACCCTGAGACATGGAACGAACGTCGGTTGCATAACCGAACATTTCCCCAAGCGGAACCTCGGCACGGATAACCTTGCCAGAGACCGAGTCTTCCATACCCTGGATCAGACCACGACGACGGTTCAGGTCACCCATTACATCGCCCATGTAGTCTTCAGGGGTCACTACTTCAACCTTCATGATCGGCTCAAGCACTTTACCGCCGCCCTTACCGGCCAGCTGCTTGGTCGCCATGGAAGCTGCAACCTTGAACGCCATCTCGTTAGAGTCGACGTCATGGTAGGAACCATCGAACACGGTAGCCTTCAGGCCGATCAGCGGATAGCCGGCGACAACGCCGTTCTTCATCTGCTCTTCGATACCCTTCTGGATCGCCGGGATGTATTCCTTCGGAACCACACCACCTACCACTTCGTTGGTGAACACCAAGCCTTCAGTGATATTGCCCTTTTCATCCACGTCTGGAGTGGAGAAACGGATCCAGCAATGACCGAACTGGCCGCGACCACCGGACTGACGAACGAACTTACCTTCGATCTCGACATTGTCCTTGGTGATAGTTTCGCGGTAAGACACCTGCGGCTTGCCGATGTTGGCTTCGACGTTGAACTCGCGACGCATACGATCGACAAGGATGTCGAGGTGAAGCTCACCCATGCCCGAGATGATGGTCTGACCGGTTTCTTCGTCGGTCTGAACACGGAACGATGGATCTTCCTGAGCCAGCTTGCCCAGCGCGATACCCATCTTCTCCTGGTCAGCCTTGGTCTTCGGCTCAACGGCTACCGAAATTACCGGCTCTGGGAAGTCCATGCGCTCGAGAATGATCGGCTTGTCGATCGAGCAGAGCGTGTCACCAGTGGTGACATCCTTCATGCCGATCAGAGCAGCGATATCACCCGCGCGACACTCCTTGATCTCTTCACGCTGGTTGGCGTGCATCTGCACCATCCGACCCACGCGCTCCTTCTTGCCCTTGACCGAGTTCATCACCGAGTCACCGGAAGAGAGAACACCGGAGTAGACGCGAGCGAAGGTCAAGGTACCGACGAAGGGGTCGGTTGCGATCTTGAACGCCAGAGCGGAGAAAGGCTCTTCATCGTTGGCGTAACGCTCATCGGTCAGCTCTTCGTTATCCGGGTTCACGCCCTGGATTGCGGGAATTTCAGTCGGCGCAGGCAGGAAGTCGATAACGGCGTCGAGAACCAGAGGCACGCCCTTGTTCTTGAACGAGGAGCCACAGACCGCAGGAACGATTTCACAAGCAATGGTGCGCTGACGCAGACCAGCCTTGATCTCTTCGACGGTCAACTCACCACCTTCGAGATACTTGTTCATCAGCTCTTCATTGGCCTCGGCCGCAGCCTCGATCATGTTCGAGCGATACTCTTCGGCGAGATCCATCAGCTCTGCCGGAATTTCTTCCTCACGGTAGCTGGTGCCCTTGTCCTCATCGTTCCAGTAGATGGCCTTCATCTTGATCAGATCGATCTGACCTTCGAAGTTCTCTTCGGAACCAATGGCGAGCTGAACCGGCACCGGAGTGTGACCCAGGCGCTGCTTGATCTGGCCGACGACACGCAGGAAGTTGGCGCCCTGACGGTCCATCTTGTTCACGTAAACGATACGCGGCACACCGTACTTGTTGGCCTGACGCCATACGGTTTCGGACTGCGGCTCAACGCCGGAGGTACCACAGAACACAACCACAGCACCATCGAGAACGCGGAGCGAGCGCTCCACCTCGATGGTGAAGTCAACGTGACCAGGTGTATCGATGACGTTGACGCGGTACTTGTCGTACTGACCGCGCGAACCCTGCCAGAAGGTCGTTACAGCAGCAGAGGTAATGGTAATACCACGCTCCTGCTCCTGAACCATCCAGTCGGTAGTCGCTGCGCCGTCGTGCACTTCACCCATCTTATGGCTGAGGCCGGTATAGAACAGAATCCGCTCCGTGGTGGTGGTCTTGCCCGCGTCTACGTGGGCACAGATACCGATGTTACGGTAGCGGTTGATAGGGGTAGTACGGGCCACAATAAGGTCCTCGTAAAAGTTGCGCTTGATTTAGAAGCGGTAGTGCGAGAAGGCCTTGTTGGCTTCAGCCATACGGTGGACATCTTCGCGCTTCTTGACTGCAGCGCCTTTACCTTCAAAAGCATCCATCAACTCGCCAGCAAGGCGCAGCGCCATGGATTTCTCGCCACGCTTACGCGCGGCATCTACCAGCCAGCGCATGGCCAGCGCATTGCGACGGGAAGGACGAACTTCGACCGGAACCTGATAGGTAGCACCGCCAACACGGCGGGACTTGACTTCGACCAGCGGAGCGATGGCATCGAGTGCTTTTTCGAAGATTTCCAGGGGATCGCTGTTCTTGCGCTCCTTCACCTTGTCCAAGGCACCATAAACGATACGTTCGGCAACGGCTTTCTTGCCGCTTTCCATCACGTGGTTCATGAACTTGGCCAGGATCAGACTTCCGTATTTCGGATCGTCAAGGATCTCGCGCTTGGCTGCTACACGACGTCTTGGCATTGATAAGCCCTCAAACGGTCTTCAGGTTAGCTCGGAACGGTAACGCGCAGGCTACGTCCGACCTTACTCTTATCGACTCAAATAAATAGAAAATGCTGCTTACTTCGGACGCTTGGCGCCGTACTTGGAACGACCCTGCTTACGGTCTTTCACGCCGGAAGTATCCAGCGAGCCACGCACGGTGTGGTAACGCACACCCGGAAGGTCTTTTACACGACCGCCACGGATCAGCACTACGCTGTGCTCTTGCAGGTTGTGACCTTCACCGCCGATGTACGAGGCGACTTCATAGCCATTGGTCAGACGAACACGGCACACTTTACGCAGTGCGGAGTTCGGTTTCTTCGGCGTGGTGGTGTACACACGAGTGCACACGCCACGACGTTGCGGGCAGTTTTGCAGCGCAGGGACGTCGCTTTTCTCGACGACCCGCTTACGCGGCTGACGTACCAGCTGGTTGATAGTTGCCATCTACTAGCTCCACTGTTGTCTTTCGACACAAACGAAAAATGGCAGGGCACGAAGCCCCGCCAAATTAGGGGTACGAGAGTCTAAAGAGCTTCTCGCCCACCGTCAAGGCAGGCCCCGGCTTGTAACCGAGGCCAAGCACTTTAGTTACCGCTGGAGTTCAACGCCTCGGTCAGAGCCGCTTCGACCTCATCGGCGCTCACGCGAACGGGCTTGTCGGCTTCACGCTTGCGCTTACGCTCGCTGTGATATTGCAGGCCCGTACCAGCTGGAATCAGGCGACCCACGACCACGTTTTCCTTGAGACCGCGCAGATAATCGCGCTTGCCAGTAACGGCAGCCTCGGTCAGAACACGCGTTGTCTCCTGGAACGACGCCGCAGAGATGAACGACTCGGTCGACAACGATGCCTTGGTGATACCCAGAAGAACGCGGACGTACTTGGAGACGAACTTGTCGTCGTCGCTCAAACGCTCGTTTTCTTCCAATACCTGGGTCAGCTCCATCTGGTCACCCTTGATGAAGCTGGAATCGCCCGACTCACTGATCTCAACCTTGCGCAGCATTTGCCGCAGGATGGTCTCGATGTGCTTGTCGTTGATCTTCACGCCTTGCAGACGGTACACGTCCTGAATTTCATTGACGATGTACTTGGCCAGCGCACTGACACCCAAGAGACGAAGGATGTCATGCGGGTTGCTCGGGCCATCAGAGATGACCTCGCCCTTGTTCACCTGCTCGCCTTCGAAGACGTTCAGGTGACGCCACTTCGGAATCAGTTCCTCGTACGGATCGCTGCCGTCTGTAGGCGTGATCACCAGGCGGCGCTTGCCCTTGGTTTCCTTACCGAAGGAAATCGTACCGCTGATTTCCGCCAGGATGGACGGCTCCTTCGGACGACGTGCTTCGAACAAGTCAGCAACGCGCGGCAGACCACCGGTGATATCGCGGGTCTTCGAAGTTTCCTGCGGGATACGTGCGATGACGTCACCCACGTTGATCTCGGCACCGTCAGCCACACCCACCAGGGCGTTAGCCGGCAGGAAGTACTGAGCAGGCACATCGGTACCCGGCAGCAGCAGCTCCTTACCATTGGCGTCGACCATCTTGATCGCTGGGCGAATGTCTTTGCCCGATGCCGGACGGTCCTTCGGATCCATCACTTCGATGTTGGTCAGACCGGTCAACTCGTCGGTCTGGCGCTTGATGGTGATGTTCTCTTCCATGCCGACGAAGGTCACGACACCCTTCATCTCGGTCACGATCGGGTGAGTGTGCGGGTCCCACTTGGCGACCACAGCACCCGCATCGACCTTGTCGCCTTCCTTGACGGAAATCACCGCGCCGTACGGCAGCTTGTAGCGCTCGCGCTCACGGCCGAAGTCGTCAGCCACCGCCAGCTCACCAGAGCGGGATACCGCCACCAGCGCACCATCGGCACGTTCAACGTGCTTCAGGTTATGCAGACGAATGGTGCCGCCGTTCTTCACCATGACGTTGTCGACAGCAGAAGTACGGCTGGCCGCACCACCGATGTGGAACGTACGCATGGTCAGCTGAGTACCCGGCTCACCGATGGACTGCGCAGCGATAACGCCCACTGCCTCACCGATGTTCACCTGATGCCCACGGGCCAGGTCGCGGCCGTAGCACTTGGCGCAGATACCGTAGCGGGTTTCGCAGGAAATCGGCGAACGCACGACCACTTCGTCGATGCTGTTCAGCTCGATGAAGTCGACCCACTGCTCGTCGACCAACGTACCAGCCGGCACTAGTACATCATCGGTGCCCGGCTTGAGCACGTCACGCGCGATCACGCGGCCAAGTACGCGCTCACCCAGCGGTTCGACGACGTCACCGCCTTCAATGTGCGGGGTCATGAACAGGCCCTGCTCGGTACCGCAATCCACTTCGGTAACGACCAGATCCTGCGCGACATCGACCAAACGACGGGTCAGGTAACCAGAGTTCGCGGTTTTCAGAGCGGTATCCGCCAGACCTTTACGCGCACCGTGAGTGGAGATGAAGTACTGGAGTACGTTCAGGCCTTCACGGAAATTCGCGGTAATCGGCGTTTCGATGATCGAGCCGTCCGGCTTGGCCATCAGACCACGCATACCGGCGAGCTGACGAATCTGCGCAGCGGAACCCCGCGCGCCCGAGTCGGCCATCATATACATCGAGTTGAACGAGTCCTGCTCGGCTTCGTTACCATCACGATCAATGACCTTCTCCTTGGAGAGGTTGGCCATCATCGCCTTGGAGACTTCATCGTTGGCCTTGGACCAAAGGTCGATCACCTTGTTGTACTTCTCGCCCTGGGTTACCAGGCCGGAAGCGTACTGGCTTTCGATCTCCTTAACTTCCTCGGTTGCCGCATCGATGATGCGTGCTTTCTCATCCGGAATGACGAAGTCATTCACGCCGATGGAAACCCCGGAGATAGTCGAGTAGGCGAAACCGGTGTACATCAGCTGGTCGGCGAAGATTACAGTGTCCTTCAGGCCAACAGTGCGGTAGCACAGGTTGATCAGCTTGGAGATTGCCTTCTTCTTCATCGGCTGGTTGACCACGTCGAACGACAGGCCGGCCGGCACGATCTGGAACAACAGCGCGCGACCAACAGTGGTGTCGACGATACGGGTGTTCTTGGTGATGCTGCCGTCACGATCCTTGATGGTTTCGTTGATGCGCACCTTCACCCGGGCGTGCAGCGACGCTTCGCCGGCGCGGAAGACACGGTCGACTTCCTGCAGATCCGCGAAGACCCGGCCTTCACCCTTCGCGTTGATGGCTTCACGGGTCATGTAGTACAGACCCAGAACCACGTCCTGCGACGGAACGATGATCGGCTCGCCGTTCGCTGGCGAAAGGATGTTGTTGGTCGACATCATCAGCGCGCGCGCTTCGAGCTGGGCTTCCAGGGTCAGCGGCACGTGCACGGCCATCTGGTCACCGTCGAAGTCGGCGTTGTACGCGGCGCAGACCAGCGGGTGCAGCTGAATCGCCTTGCCTTCGATCAGCACCGGCTCAAACGCCTGGATACCCAGACGGTGCAGGGTCGGTGCGCGGTTGAGCAGCACAGGGTGTTCGCGAATGACTTCGGCGAGAACGTCCCAGACCTCGGGCAGCTCGCGCTCTACCATCTTCTTGGCCGCCTTGATGGTGGTGGCCATGCCACGCATTTCGAGCTTGCCGAAAATGAACGGCTTGAATAGCTCGAGAGCCATCTTCTTCGGCAGACCGCACTGATGCAGACGCAAAGTCGGGCCCACGGTGATCACGGAACGACCGGAGTAGTCCACGCGCTTACCGAGCAGGTTCTGACGGAAGCGACCCTGCTTACCCTTGATCATGTCAGCCAGGGACTTCAGCGGGCGCTTGTTCGAGCCGGTGATGGCTCGACCGCGGCGGCCGTTATCCAGCAACGCATCGACGGCTTCCTGCAGCATGCGCTTCTCGTTGCGCACGATGATGTCCGGCGCCGACAGGTCGAGCAGACGCTTCAAACGGTTGTTACGGTTGATCACGCGGCGATACAGATCGTTGAGATCCGAAGTCGCGAAGCGACCGCCATCCAGCGGAACCAACGGACGCAGATCCGGCGGCAGTACTGGCAGCACGGTGAGGATCATCCACTCCGGCAGGTTGCCCGAGCCGTGGAACGCTTCCATCAGCTTCAGCCGCTTGGAGAGCTTCTTGATCTTGGTTTCGGAGTTGGTCTGCGGGATTTCCTCGCGCAGGCGACCGATTTCGTGCTCCAGGTCGATCTGGATCAACAGCTCGCGCACAGCCTCGGCACCCATGCGGGCATCGAAGTCGTCACCGAATTCTTCCAGCGCTTCGAAGTACTGCTCGTCATTAAGCAGCTGACCCTTTTCCAGGGTAGTCATGCCCGGATCGATAACGACATAGCTTTCGAAATAGAGCACGCGCTCGATGTCGCGCAGAGTCATGTCCAGCAGCAGGCCGATACGGGACGGCAGCGACTTCAGGAACCAGATGTGGGCGACCGGCGAAGCCAGCTCAATGTGCGCCATGCGCTCGCGGCGTACCTTGGCCAGTGCGACTTCCACCCCACACTTCTCGCAGATGACACCGCGGTGCTTGAGGCGCTTGTACTTACCGCACAGGCACTCGTAGTCCTTTACCGGACCAAAGATCTTGGCGCAGAACAGACCGTCGCGCTCCGGCTTGAACGTACGGTAGTTGATGGTTTCCGGCTTCTTTACTTCACCGAAGGACCAGGAACGGATCATCTCGGGCGAAGCCAGGGCAATCTTGATGGCATCGAACTCTTCGATTTGACCCTGGTTTTTCAACAGATTCAGCAAGTCTTTCAAGGCCTTTCCTCCTCACGGACCTGCGACACCCGGCCAGTGCCGGGCGCCGCGCAGGCGGTGCGTGGTTATTCGGTTTCCAGATCGATATCGATACCGAGCGAGCGGATCTCTTTGATCAACACGTTGAAGGACTCCGGCATGCCGGCCTCCATACGGTGATCGCCGTCCACGATGTTCTTGTACATCTTGGTCCGCCCGTTCACGTCGTCCGACTTGACCGTGAGCATTTCCTGCAGGGTGTACGCGGCGCCATAGGCTTCCAGCGCCCAGACCTCCATCTCCCCGAAGCGCTGACCACCGAACTGCGCCTTACCACCCAGCGGCTGCTGGGTAACCAGGCTGTAGGAACCGGTGGAACGCGCGTGCATCTTGTCGTCGACCAGGTGGTTCAGCTTGAGCATGTACATGTAGCCGACCGTGGTGGTGCGCTCGAATTTGTTGCCGGTACGACCGTCGAACAGCTGCATCTGACCGCTTTCTGGCAGATCAGCCAGCTTCAGCATGGCCTTGATCTCGCGCTCCTTGGCTCCGTCAAATACCGGAGTAGCCATCGGAACGCCCTTGCGCAGGTTGTTGGCCAGGTCCAGCACTTCCTGATCGCTCAGGTCGTCCAGATTTTCCTGACGGCCGCCGATCTCGTTATAGATCTCGTGCAGGAACTTGCGCAGCTCGGCGACCTTGCGCTGCTCTTCGAGCATCAGATTGATCTTCTCGCCCAGGCCCTTGGCGGCGAGGCCCAGGTGGGTTTCGAGGATCTGACCGACGTTCATACGCGACGGTACGCCAAGCGGGTTGAGCACGATGTCGACCGGCGTGCCGTTGGCGTCATGCGGCATGTCTTCGACCGGCATGATGACCGAGACGACACCCTTGTTACCGTGACGACCAGCCATCTTGTCGCCCGGCTGGATGCGACGCTTGATCGCCAGGTAGACCTTGACGATCTTCAGTACGCCCGGCGCTAGGTCGTCGCCCTGCTGCAACTTGCGCTTCTTGTCTTCGAACTTGTCGTCGAGCAGCTGACGGCGATCGGAGATGTAGGCCTGAGCCTTTTCCAATTGCTCGTTCAGCGCATCTTCGGCCATGCGCAGCTTGAACCACTGCCCATGCTCCAACCCGTCGAGGATCTCGTCAGTGATGACAGCACCTTTCTTGAGGCCGGCACCGCCCTCGGCAGTCGCGCCAACCAGAGCCGAGCGCAGGCGTTCGAAGGTAGCGCCCTCGACGATACGGAACTCCTCGTTGAGGTCCTTGCGGATCTCGTCGAGTTGCATCTTCTCGATAGCCAGCGCACGGGAGTCGCGCTCGACACCGTCGCGGATGAAGACCTGCACGTCGATAACGGTACCTTTGGTGCCAGTCGGCACACGCAGGGAGGTGTCCTTCACATCGGACGCCTTCTCACCGAAGATCGCGCGCAGCAGCTTCTCTTCCGGAGTCAGCTGGGTTTCGCCTTTCGGAGTCACCTTGCCGACCAGGATATCGCCCGGGCCGACTTCGGCACCAACGTAGACAATACCCGCCTCGTCCAGCTTGTTCAGCGCCGCTTCGCCCACGTTCGGGATGTCCGCGGTGATTTCCTCTGGACCGAGCTTGGTGTCACGCGACACACAGGTCAGTTCCTGGATATGGATAGTGGTGAAACGATCTTCCTGAACCACACGCTCCGAGAGGAGGATGGAGTCTTCGAAGTTGTAGCCGTTCCAAGGCATGAACGCGACGCGCATGTTCTGCCCGAGCGCCAGCTCCCCCATATCAGTGGAAGGGCCGTCAGCCATGATGTCGCCACGCTCCACCACGTCACCCTTGCGAACCAGCGGACGCTGGTTGATGCAGGTGTTCTGGTTGGAACGGGTGTACTTGGTCAGGTTGTAGATGTCGACACCAGCTTCGCCGGTCTCGACCTCCCCATCATGAACACGTACGACTACACGGCTCGCGTCGACTGAATCGATCACACCGCCACGACGGGCAACCACGCAAACGCCGGAGTCGCGCGCCACGTTGCGCTCCATACCAGTACCGACCAGCGGCTTGTCCGAACGCAGAGTCGGCACCGCCTGACGCTGCATGTTCGAGCCCATCAGAGCGCGGTTGGCGTCGTCGTGCTCGAGGAACGGAATCAGCGAGGCAGCGACGGAAACGACCTGCTTGGGCGACACGTCCATCAGGGTCACGTCTTCCGGAGCCTTGACGGTAAATTCGTTCAAGTGACGTACAGCAACCAGTTCGTCGACCAGCTTGCGACCTTCCAGCTTGGCGCTGGCCTGAGCAATAACATGGTCGGCTTCTTCGATCGCCGAGAGGAACACGATCTCATCAGTGACCTCGCCTTCCTTGACCACGCGGTACGGGCTTTCCAGGAAGCCGTACTGGTTGGTGCGAGCATAGGCAGCCAGTGAGTTGATCAGGCCGATGTTCGGACCTTCAGGAGTCTCGATCGGGCATACGCGACCGTAGTGGGTCGGGTGTACGTCACGCACTTCGAAGCCGGCGCGCTCACGGGTCAGACCACCCGGGCCAAGTGCGGAGACACGGCGCTTGTGGGTGATTTCCGACAGCGGGTTGTTCTGGTCCATGAACTGCGAAAGCTGGCTGGAACCGAAGAACTCCTTGACCGCCGCCGCAACCGGCTTGGCATTGATCAGGTCCTGCGGCATCAGGCCTTCACTTTCGGCCATCGACAGACGCTCCTTGACGGCGCGCTCGACACGGACCAGGCCAACGCGGAACTGGTTCTCGGCCATCTCGCCAACGCAACGAACACGACGGTTACCCAGGTGATCGATGTCGTCAACGATGCCCTTGCCGTTACGAATATCGACCAGGGTCTTGAGGACGGCGACGATGTCTTCGCGGCTCAGAACGCCCGAACCCTCGATCTCGGTACGACCGATACGACGGTTGAACTTCATCCGACCCACAGCGGACAGGTCGTAGCGCTCCGAGGCGAAGAACAGATTGTTGAACAACGTCTCGGCTGCATCCTTGGTTGGCGGCTCGCCAGGGCGCATCATGCGATAGATCTCGACCAGCGCTTCAAGCTGGTTGGTGGTCGAGTCGATCTTCAGCGTATCGGAAATGAACGGACCGCAGTCGATATCGTTGGTGTACAGGGTCTCGAAACGAACGACCTGAGCCTTGACGATCTTCGCCATGGCATCAACCGTCAGCTCGGTGTTGCACTCCGCGATGATTTCGCCGGTGGCCGGATGCACGATCGCCTTGGCAACGGTGCGCCCCAAGACGTAGTCCATCGGCATCTCAAGCTCTTTGATACCGGACTTATCGAGCTGATTGATGTGACGAGCCGTGATGCGACGCCCCTGCTCGACGATGACCTTGCCGTTCTCATCCTTGATGTCGAACGTGGCGATCTCGCCACGCAGACGCTGCGGCACCAGCTCCAACGCAAGGGTTTCGCCCTTCACATGGAAGATGTTGGTGTCGTAGAAGGCATCGAGAATTTCTTCGGTGCTGTAATTCAAAGCACGCAGAAGTACCGAAGCGGGCAGCTTGCGGCGACGATCGATACGGACGAATACGGCATCCTTCGGATCGAATTCGAAGTCCAGCCAAGAGCCACGGTAAGGAATGATACGAGCAGAATACAAAAGCTTACCGGAGCTGTGAGTCTTGCCACGGTCGTGATCGAAGAACACGCCCGGCGAGCGGTGCAGCTGGGAGACAATAACGCGCTCGGTACCGTTGATGATAAAGGTACCGTTCTCGGTCATCAGGGGGATTTCCCCCATGTAGACTTCCTGCTCCTTGATGTCCTTGATGGCCTTGTTCGACGACTCTTTGTCGAAAATGATCAGGCGCACCTTGACGCGCAGCGGAACGGCGAAGGTCACGCCGCGCAGGACACATTCCTTGACATCGAAAGCCGGCTCGCCCAGGCGATAGCCGACGTATTCCAGCGCTGCATTGCCGGAATAGCTGATAATCGGGAAAACGGATTTGAAGGCTGCATGCAAGCCAATGTCGCGGAACTGATCTTTGGTCGCTCCCGCCTGCAGGAATTCGCGGTACGAATCCAGCTGGATGGCCAAAAGATACGGCACGTCCATCACGTGCGGTAACTTGCTAAAGTCCTTGCGGATACGTTTTTTCTCAGTGTATGAGTAAGCCATCAGCGTTCCCCAGCTTGGTCACCTGCTTGTTGGCTTCTCCCGACGGGAGCAGCCAGAAAATCTTGCGAATCCCTTGATTCGCACCACCCTAAAGTGGCTTTCCGAGGAATAGCCAGCAGGGCTGACTTTCCATAACGGAAAAAGGCCGGTGGCAAAAGCCACCAGCCATCAGCCTTTCGCGAGTCGCTCGGGCTGTAGACGCAAAGTCGTCGCTTACTTGAGCTCGACTTTGGCGCCTGCTTCTTCCAGAGTCTTCTTGGCTGCTTCGGCTTCTTCTTTCGAAACGCCTTCCTTGACCACGCCCGGGGCGCCGTCAACGACAGCCTTGGCTTCTTTCAGGCCCAGACCGGTCAGCTCGCGAACAGCCTTGATCACGTTGACCTTCTTTTCGCCAGCTTCAGCCAGAACGATGGTGAACTCGGTTTGCTCTTCAACAGCAGCAGCAGCCGGGCCAGCAGCAGCAACGGTGGCAGCAGCAGCGGTCACGCCGAACTTCTCTTCCATTGCCTTGATCAGTTCAACAACCTGCATCACGGACATTTCGGAAACGGCGTTGATGATATCTTCGTTGGTCAGAGCCATGACTCTAGTTCCTGTATTAGGTGACGGCCTACGGCCATCTAATTCAAAAAGTGATTGCGAAAGAATCTACGCTATTACGCGGCAGCAGCTTCTTTCTGGTCGCGAACGGCCGCCAGTGTACGAGCCAGCTTGCTGGTGGCGCCTTGGATAACGCTCATCAGCTGAGAAATGGCTTCGTCGTAGGTCGGCAGAGTTGCCAGTACGTCGATCTGGTTGGCTGCGAGGAACTGCCCCTCGAACGCAGCGGCCTTGATCTCGAACTTGTCCTGACCCTTGGAGAACTCCTTGAAGATACGAGCAGCAGCGCCCGGATGTTCGTTGGAGAACGCAATCAGGGTCGGGCCTTTGAACACGTCGTTGAGCACTTCGAACTGCGTGCCATCAACAGCGCGGCGCAGCAGGGTGTTACGTACAACACGCACGTAAACACCAGCTTCGCGGGCCTCTTTACGGAGTCCGGTCATGGCCCCCACGGTCACGCCACGGGCATCAGCCACGACAGCGGACAGGGCGGCTTTGGCAGCCTCGTTGACTTCAGCGACGATGGCCTTCTTGTCTTCGAGTTTGATTGCCACGGGTTACACTCCTGGATGTTACCGTTTCATCCGGTCGAAACCGGACTGGATTTGGTGTCTGATTCGGTACGAATCGGGAGCACCTCTGCGTAGGCTTGCGGTTTAAGGCTTTCGCCGCCTACGGTCTTGGATAGCCCCCGCCAGGCAGGGACCCCAATCTTTGCAGGCGCCCTCGAAGGGGCGCCGTCGCCTTACGCTTCCAGGGAAGCCTGATCGATGACCAGTCCCGGACCCATGGTGGTGCTCAGGGTCACGCGCTTGACGTAAATACCTTTGGAAGTCGACGGCTTCAGACGCTTAAGATCCGAAAGCAGCGCTTCGACGTTCTGCTTCAGCTGGCCAGCCTCGAAACCAACCTTACCCACCGAGGTATGGATGATGCCGTTCTTGTCGGTACGGAAACGTACCTGACCAGCCTTGGCATTTTTGACGGCGGTAGCGACATCTGGAGTTACGGTGCCTACCTTCGGGTTTGGCATCAGACCACGCGGACCAAGAATCTGGCCCAACTGACCAACAACACGCATGGCGTCCGGCGAGGCGATGACTACGTCATAGTTCAGATCGCCACCTTTCATTTCGGCAGCCAGCTCGTCCATACCAACGCGATCTGCGCCAGCGGCCAGTGCGGCCTCAGCACCGGGACCCTGAGTGAACACGGCAACACGAACGCTCTTGCCAGTACCATTCGGCAGAACGGTTGCGCCACGAACGACCTGGTCGGATTTACGCGGATCAACACCCAGATTGATCGCGATATCGAACGACTCGGCGAACTTAACAGCCGAAACCTCAGCCAACAGCTTTGCGGCATCTTCGAAAGCGTACTGCTTGCCGGCTTCGACTTTCTCGGCGATAGCCTTCTGGCGCTTGGTCAACTTAGCCATTACACACCCTCCACGTTCAGGCCCATGCTGCGAGCGGAACCAGCGATGGTCCGAACAGCAGCCTCCATTTCGGCAGCAGTCAGATCAGCCTGCTTGGTTTTGGCGATCTCTTCCAACTGCGCACGAGTGACGGTGCCGACCTTCTGGGTGTTGGGGCGAGCGGAACCGCTGGTGATACCAGCAGCTTTCTTCAGCAGCACCGCAGCCGGAGTACTCTTGGTTTCAAAGGTGAAGCTACGATCGCTGTATACAGTGATGATCACTGGAGTTGGCAGACCGGGCTCCTGGCCCTGGGTCCTGGCATTGAATGCCTTGCAGAACTCCATGATGTTTACGCCGTGCTGACCCAAGGCAGGACCAACGGGCGGCGACGGGTTAGCCTGACCGGCCTTTACCTGAAGCTTGATGTAAGCTTGAATTTTCTTAGCCATAGTTACTCCATTACGGGTTATAGCGCCTTTCGGCTCCCCATTACTGATTTATCCCAGTGACGACAAAACCCCGCAGCCTGAAACTGCGGGGTGAGGGATGCTTCGTTCAGTTAAACCTTCTCGACCTGACTGAACTCCAGCTCTACTGGCGTAGAGCGACCGAAGATCAGAACCGCAACCTGGATCCGACTCTTCTCATAATTAACCTCTTCAACCACACCATTGAAGTCAGCGAAGGGGCCATCCGCCACCCGCACCACCTCACCCGGCTCGAAGAGCGTCTTCGGCTTCGGCTTGTCACTTCCGTCAGCAACACGACGAAGGATAGCCTCGGCCTCTTTATCGGTAATGGGTGCCGGCTTGTCAGCCGTACCACCAATGAAACCCATTACTCGAGGAGTATCCTTGACGAGATGCCAAGTACCCTCACTCATTTCCATCTGAACCAGAACGTAACCAGGGAAGAATTTTCGCTCACTCTTGCGCTTCTGCCCGTTACGCATCTCGACCACCTCTTCAGTGGGAACGAGAATCTCGCCGAACTCATCTTCCATGCCGGCAAGCTTGACACGCTCAACAAGAGAGCGCATGACGTGCTTCTCGTAACCCGAGTAAGCATGCACAACATACCAACGCTTAGCCACGAGACACCCTTAACCAACAACCATGGAGACCAACCAACCGAGCAGGGAATCAAGCCCCCACAACAGCAGCGCCATCACCAAAACAACAACAACAACGATCAACGTTGTCTGCGTGGTTTCTTGACGGGTCGGCCAGACGACCTTGCGAATCTCGCCACGCGCTTCTTTCAGCAACACAGCGAACGAACGCCCTTTGGACGTCTGCAAAGCAACAAACGCAGCAATTACGCCTATCGCCAGCACTGCAAGGACACGATAGAGAATCGGCTCAGCGGAGTAGTATTGGTTACCAACCACAGCAACCACCACCAAAGCAGCCACAACAAGCCACTTCACCAGATCGAAGCGCGCGTCATTGGCTTCAGCTTTGATATTCATCTGCTAGAACCTTGTAAAGACTGCCAAATTCGATATTGAAAATGGCAGGCCAGGAGGGAATCGAACCCCCAACCTGCGGTTTTGGAGACCGCCGCTCTGCCAATTGAGCTACTGGCCTAGAAAGAGTCAGGCCGACTATTATGCCGACCCGCTTCAAACAGATCAATCGTTATTCGACGATCTTGGCAACCACGCCAGCACCAACGGTACGACCACCTTCGCGAATCGCGAAGCGCAGGCCGTCTTCCATGGCGATCGGCTTGATCAGGGTGACAACCATTTTCACGTTGTCGCCCGGCATTACCATCTCAACGCCTTCCGGCAGCTCGCACGAACCGGTCACGTCGGTGGTACGGAAGTAGAACTGCGGACGATAGCCCTTGAAGAACGGGGTGTGACGACCACCCTCTTCCTTGGACAGAACGTACACTTCGGCTTCGAACTTGGTGTGCGGCTTGATGGTGCCCGGCTTGGCCAGAACCTGGCCACGCTCGACGTCATCACGCTTGGTACCACGCAGCAGAACGCCGCAGTTCTCACCGGCACGACCTTCGTCGAGCAGCTTGCGGAACATTTCGACACCGGTACAGGTGGTCTTGGTGGTATCACGCAGACCAACGATCTCGATTTCTTCCTGAACCTTGACGATGCCGCGCTCAACACGACCAGTCACAACGGTACCGCGACCGGAAATGGAGAACACGTCCTCGATCGGCATCAGGAAAGGCTTGTCGATGGCGCGAACCGGCTCAGGGATGTAGGTATCCAGAGTCTCGACCAGCTTCTTGACCGCAGTAGTGCCCAGCTCGTTGTCATCTTCGCCATTCAGCGCCATCAGCGCAGAACCGATGATGATCGGCGTGTCGTCACCCGGAAAATCATAGGTCGACAGCAGATCACGAACTTCCATTTCGACCAGCTCGAGCAGCTCGGCGTCGTCGACCATGTCGGCCTTGTTCAGGAACACGACGATGTACGGAACACCCACCTGACGGGACAGCAGGATGTGCTCGCGAGTCTGCGGCATGGGGCCGTCAGCAGCGGAGCAAACCAGGATCGCACCATCCATCTGGGCAGCACCGGTGATCATGTTCTTCACATAGTCAGCGTGACCCGGGCAGTCAACATGCGCGTAGTGACGGACATTGGAGTCGTACTCTACGTGAGCGGTGTTGATGGTGATACCGCGAGCCTTCTCTTCCGGCGCGCTATCGATCTTGTCGAAGTCGACACGAGCGGAGCCGAAAACTTCGGAGCACACGCGAGTCAGAGCGGCAGTCAGAGTGGTCTTGCCATGGTCGACGTGACCAATGGTGCCGACGTTGACGTGCGGTTTGTTACGTTCGAACTTTTCTTTAGCCATCGAGACCGTCTCCCATCGTTGAATTGAGCTAGTCACGCCACCATTAAAACAAAGGCAGATATATACATATCTGCCTTTGGAGTTTGGAGCTCATGAGCGGATTCGAACCGCTGACCTCACCCTTACCAAGGGTGTGCTCTACCAACTGAGCTACATGAGCGAATCGCATTGCGCAACCACCGAAGCTGGAGCGGGTAGCGGGAATCGAACCCGCATCATCAGCTTGGAAGGCTGAGGTTCTACCACTAAACTATACCCGCGAACGCCGAAGCCTACGCTTGAATCTGGTGGAGGGGGAAGGATTCGAACCTTCGAAGTCTATGACGTCAGATTTACAGTCTGATCCCTTTGGCCGCTCGGGAACCCCTCCAAAGTGAGGCGGCATTTTCATCACTTGCCACCCTACTGTCAAGCTTTTCCTCATAAAAATCTTGAGGTTAGCTTTACTGACAGCCGCCTTGCCAAGGAATCTTGGATTCCCCACGGCGAAGCGGGCGCCATTCTATTTAAACTATTGAGAAGATGCAATGCCAGTGCAGGGCATATGGCGAAATTGCAGGGCAGGCATGTCTGCTTTCAAGCTTTCCATGACCCCATCACCCAATTGATCACGACTAGCGGCGCTCACCTGCACCCAGTATTTGGAGTGCATTCTCGGCAACTCACGCACCAGCGCCGAATAATCAACCTCGCTTAAGCGCGCCACTACGCCCTCTGCCGAATCCTTTCGGGAGAAGATGCCCAGTGAAATGCCATTAGCCAAGTCACCAACGGTAATGATGTAGCTGTCAATATTACGGCTTTGCAACTCGCGCAATTGCCGCAGGGAAGCCTGCCTGGAAGCGAGCGGCGGCAGATACACCCAATAATCCACGCCGACCTCGGTATCTACCCGTCGTATTTCCGACTGGATATCCAAGCTCAAAAGCCGCTGCTCCAAGGAAAGCGCAGGCGACTCCTCATCGAAGCCACCCAGAAATAGGCAGCCACCGTCGGACGACGCCGACTGCCCAGCGTCTTTACGGCTCGAAGGAGAGGATTCACTAAGCATGGTGATGTTGGGCGTCGGCCGATCATAAGCATCAAGAGGCACCACCTCCTTGACGCGCACGGGTGACTGATACTGATGCTGCACCCAGAAGAATACGTTCAACAGCACCAACAGGAAAAATAACCAACGCATGCAGGCTCGACCTTCTATGTGACGCTAGGGACAAGCAATCGCCAGCCCGCGAAAGACCAGATCCGGAACCCGCCTAACCCCGACCATATCGTCGATCAGCGTTGCGTCGCCACCGGTGGAGTAGATTACAAAGTCAGCCCCCAGATAGTCGCTGGCCGCCAGGACTTGCGAAGCAACAAAACTACGCAGCATCAGAAAGCACCCCCGCTCAACCGCCTGGACAGTGCTTCGCCCAGGCGCAGGCTCACCTTGCATCATTGGGATTTCTTCTGCCGTATAGCTGATGCGTCGGGTATGGGTAGTCAACTGCTGCCTAAGAAGAGAAATCCCTGGGCAAATGTAGCCCCCCAGATGGCCGCCCTCTGCATCAACGAAGTCAACCGTGACCGCCGTCCCCAGGTCGATTACCACCATTGCCCGGCGCTCCAACTGGAACGCGCCAACCATGGCCAACCAACGGTCCATCCCTAAACGGTCGTACTCGAGGTACCCGTTCACTACGCCACCAAGCCGAGGCGCTGGTAGAGCGCGCTGTACGTCAATAAACAATGCACTGGAGATGCACGAACACAGCTCTTCAGTCTCGAGATCGCTACGAACGCTAACTAGCCGCGCACGCTCAATCTTTACGCCAGTCAGGCCAGAGAGCGCACTAAGGAGGTCCACGGCCGATACAGAAGCGCCCTGAGCCGCAACATCACCGCTTACTTGCAACACCCGCCATTTGATCAAGCTATTGCCACAGTCGAGCTCGAGAATCATTGATCAAGCCTCAAACTTAGCTCACCACCACTGAAGGAGCACACCCCCCCATCAATCATCATCCTGAGCCCGCCTTGATCATCGACGCCCAAGACCGTGCCCGAGCAATCTTGAGACCCGGTACTCAGCGTGCATTTCAGGCCTTGCCAGACATGGTTAGATTCCCACTCACCCTTCATCGCAGCAAACCCGACCTGGGCATGCCGCTCCAAATTTTGTCTAAGGGTGGCGGCCAATGTCAGCAGCAACTCGTTTCGATCAACCATACCTGCATGCTCTTTAACGGATGTCCAAAGCTGATCTATTCCCGCCGCCTCAATCATATTGACATTGATGCCGATGCCGATAATTACGTGACATACATCCGCCGGGTCGCCAGTCAGCTCAAGCAGAATCCCTGCGATCTTGCGGCCATCAACGTATACGTCGTTAGGCCACTTGACGCCCGCTTGCGAGATGCCGACTTGATGTAGCACCTGCATTACCGCCAGCCCGACCACCAGACTCATACCAGAAAGCTGACTAGCACCGCCCTGCACCTTTATAGCCAAGCTGCAATAAAGGTTCTGCCCGAAAGGACTCACCCAACTACGACCGCGCCGCCCTCTACCAGCAGACTGAGCCTCTGCAAGAACCAAAAAAGGAGGTGGCACGATCTGCAGGAGCCGCAATGCCTGAGCATTAGTAGAGTCAATCGAGTCGTAAAGATGCAGCGACCACCCAATCTGCTCCAGTTGCGGCGCGAGCGCCTCATGATTGAGCAGCGAAAGAGGTTCCGCCAAGCGGTACCCACGCCCGGGGACTTTATAGAGGTTAAGCGCTGCGTCAGCCTGAATACGTTGCAGGTGCTTCCAGACCGCACTGCGACTTATGCCGAGCGCCTCCCCAAGTTCACGCCCCGAATGAAAGCGCCCATCCTGAAGCAACGTTAACAGCCTATACATGCCACCCCCAAAAGAGGCCGAATGATAGCGACACCAACGACAGGTGCCTATCACAGTCTTTAAATCGCGCAAAAGCAAACCCCCGACCAGCTTACGCGGGTCGGGGGTTTGGGAAAGGAGCTTGACGATGACCTACTCTCACATGGGGAGACCCCACACTACCATCGGCGATGCGTCGTTTCACTACTGAGTTCGGGAAGGGATCAGGTGGTTCCAACGCTCTATGGTCGTCAAGCAATTCAGTTGCTGCCTCGGGGTTTAGCCGCTGCAGCCAATCGGGTATGTGATGAATCGGTATTGCGTGTTCGTGCAGATTTTCGGTCTGTTTGTCGACTTTCCGTCTAACAGCCAAATTGTTTGGGTGTTATATGGTCAAGCCTCACGGGCAATTAGTATTGGTTAGCTCAACGCCTCACAGCGCTTACACACCCAACCTATCAACGTCGTAGTCTTCGACGGCCCTTCAGGGAGCTCAAGGCTCCAGTGAGATCTCATCTTGAGGCAAGTTTCCCGCTTAGATGCTTTCAGCGGTTATCTCTTCCGAACGTAGCTACCCGGCAATGCCACTGGCGTGACAACCGGAACACCAGAGGTTCGTCCACTCCGGTCCTCTCGTACTAGGAGCAGCCCCTCTCAAATCTCAAACGTCCACGGCAGATAGGGACCGAACTGTCTCACGACGTTCTAAACCCAGCTCGCGTACCACTTTAAATGGCGAACAGCCATACCCTTGGGACCGGCTTCAGCCCCAGGATGTGATGAGCCGACATCGAGGTGCCAAACACCGCCGTCGATATGAACTCTTGGGCGGTATCAGCCTGTTATCCCCGGAGTACCTTTTATCCGTTGAGCGATGGCCCTTCCATACAGAACCACCGGATCACTAAGACCTACTTTCGTACCTGCTCGACGTGTCTGTCTCGCAGTCAAGCGCGCTTTTGCCTTTATACTCTACGACCGATTTCCGACCGGTCTGAGCGCACCTTCGTACTCCTCCGTTACTCTTTAGGAGGAGACCGCCCCAGTCAAACTACCCACCATACACTGTCCTCGATCCGGATAACGGACCAGAGTTAGAACCTCAAAGTTGCCAGGGTGGTATTTCAAGGATGGCTCCACGCGAACTGGCGTCCACGCTTCAAAGCCTCCCACCTATCCTACACAAGCAAATTCAAAGTCCAGTGCAAAGCTATAGTAAAGGTTCACGGGGTCTTTCCGTCTAGCCGCGGATACACTGCATCTTCACAGCGATTTCAATTTCACTGAGTCTCGGGTGGAGACAGCGCCGCCATCGTTACGCCATTCGTGCAGGTCGGAACTTACCCGACAAGGAATTTCGCTACCTTAGGACCGTTATAGTTACGGCCGCCGTTTACCGGGGCTTCGATCAAGAGCTTCGCTTGCGCTAACCCCATCAATTAACCTTCCGGCACCGGGCAGGCGTCACACCCTATACGTCCACTTTCGTGTTTGCAGAGTGCTGTGTTTTTAATAAACAGTCGCAGCGGCCTGGTATCTTCGACCGGCATGGGCTTACGTAGTAAATACTTCACCCTCACCGGCGCACCTTCTCCCGAAGTTACGGTGCCATTTTGCCTAGTTCCTTCACCCGAGTTCTCTCAAGCGCCTTGGTATTCTCTACCCAACCACCTGTGTCGGTTTGGGGTACGGTTCCTAGTTACCTGAAGCTTAGAGGCTTTTCCTGGAAGCATGGCATCAACCACTTCGCTTTCTAAAAGAAAGCTCGTCATCAGCTCTCGGCATTAAGATCCCGGATTTACCTAAGATCTCTGCCTACCACCTTAAACAAGGACAACCAACGCCTTGCTGGCCTAGCCTTCTCCGTCCCCCCATCGCAGTAACTAGAAGTACGGGAATATTAACCCGTTTCCCATCGACTACGCTCTTCAGCCTCGCCTTAGGGACCGACTCACCCTGCGTCGATTAACGTTGCGCAGGAACCCTTGGTCTTTCGGCGTGCGAGTTTTTCACTCGCATTGTCGTTACTCATGTCAGCATTCGCACTTCTGATACCTCCAGCCAGCTTCTCAACTGACCTTCACAGGCTTACAGAACGCTCCTCTACCGCTCAACTTGCGTTGAACCCGTAGCTTCGGTACCTGGTTTGAGCCCCGTTACATCTTCCGCGCAGGCCGACTCGACTAGTGAGCTATTACGCTTTCTTTAAAGGGTGGCTGCTTCTAAGCCAACCTCCTAGCTGTCTAAGCCTTCCCACATCGTTTCCCACTTAACCAGGATTTTGGGACCTTAGCTGACGGTCTGGGTTGTTTCCCTTTTCACGACGGACGTTAGCACCCGCCGTGTGTCTCCCGTGCTGACACTTGCTGGTATTCGGAGTTTGCATCGGTTTGGTAAGTCGGGATGACCCCCTAGCCGAAACAGTGCTCTACCCCCAGCAGTGATACACGAGGCGCTACCTAAATAGCTTTCGAGGAGAACCAGCTATCTCCGAGCTTGATTAGCCTTTCACTCCGATCCACAGGTCATCCGCTAACTTTTCAACGGTAGTCGGTTCGGTCCTCCAGTCAGTGTTACCTAACCTTCAACCTGCCCATGGATAGATCGCCCGGTTTCGGGTCTATTCCCAGCGACTAGACGCCCTATTAAGACTCGCTTTCGCTACGCCTCCCCTATTCGGTTAAGCTCGCCACTGAAAATAAGTCGCTGACCCATTATACAAAAGGTACGCAGTCACCTAACAAAGTAGGCTCCCACTGCTTGTACGCATACGGTTTCAGGTTCTATTTCACTCCCCTCTCCGGGGTTCTTTTCGCCTTTCCCTCACGGTACTGGTTCACTATCGGTCAGTCAGTAGTATTTAGCCTTGGAGGATGGTCCCCCCATATTCAGACAAAGTTTCTCGTGCTCCGTCCTACTCGATTTCACTTCTAAGACCTTTTCGCGTACAGGGCTATCACCCACTATGGCCGCACTTTCCAGAGCGTTCCGCTAAAATCAAAGAAGCTTAAGGGCTAATCCCCGTTCGCTCGCCACTACTAAGGGAATCTCGGTTGATTTCTTTTCCTCAGGGTACTTAGATGTTTCAGTTCCCCTGGTTCGCCTCACACACCTATGTATTCAGTGTGTGATAACCATCTTATGATGGCTGGGTTCCCCCATTCAGACATCTCCGGATCAAAGTCTGTTTGCCGACTCCCCGAAGCTTTTCGCAGGCTACCACGTCTTTCATCGCCTCTGACTGCCAAGGCATCCACCGTATGCGCTTCTTCACTTGACCATATAACCCCAAGCAATCTGGTTACTGTCTATAACGTGAAGACGACATTCGCCGAAAATTTGCATAGAGAACACGCAAATTTTACCTTGACTTGAATAATCACCAGTGAAAGTGACCACTCAAATCTACTTCTATCACATACCCAAATTTTTAAAGAACAGTTCTGGCGCAAAGACCAGAAATCAATACCCTCACACATCACAGGATGCGCAAGCAGCACTCATTTCTGAGCTTTCAGCGATTTTCGAGTTAATGGTGGAGCCAAGCGGGATCGAACCGCTGACCTCCTGCGTGCAAAGCAGGCGCTCTCCCAGCTGAGCTATGGCCCCATCTACAGATCGGCCACATCCCATGACAATTGGTGGGTCTGGGCAGATTCGAACTGCCGACCTCACCCTTATCAGGGGTGCGCTCTAACCAACTGAGCTACAGACCCAATCGTCTCTCTCGGGTCGAAACCCAATCGCTTTTCGCTAGTGAATCAAGCAATTCGTGTGGGAGCTTATGAAGAAGCTGAAGTCTTCGATTAAGGAGGTGATCCAGCCGCAGGTTCCCCTACGGCTACCTTGTTACGACTTCACCCCAGTCATGAATCACTCCGTGGTAACCGTCCCCCCGAAGGTTAGACTAGCTACTTCTGGAGCAACCCACTCCCATGGTGTGACGGGCGGTGTGTACAAGGCCCGGGAACGTATTCACCGTGACATTCTGATTCACGATTACTAGCGATTCCGACTTCACGCAGTCGAGTTGCAGACTGCGATCCGGACTACGATCGGTTTTATGGGATTAGCTCCACCTCGCGGCTTGGCAACCCTTTGTACCGACCATTGTAGCACGTGTGTAGCCCAGGCCGTAAGGGCCATGATGACTTGACGTCATCCCCACCTTCCTCCGGTTTGTCACCGGCAGTCTCCTTAGAGTGCCCACCTTAACGTGCTGGTAACTAAGGACAAGGGTTGCGCTCGTTACGGGACTTAACCCAACATCTCACGACACGAGCTGACGACAGCCATGCAGCACCTGTGTCAGAGTTCCCGAAGGCACCAATCCATCTCTGGAAAGTTCTCTGCATGTCAAGGCCTGGTAAGGTTCTTCGCGTTGCTTCGAATTAAACCACATGCTCCACCGCTTGTGCGGGCCCCCGTCAATTCATTTGAGTTTTAACCTTGCGGCCGTACTCCCCAGGCGGTCGACTTAATGCGTTAGCTGCGCCACTAAGATCTCAAGGATCCCAACGGCTAGTCGACATCGTTTACGGCGTGGACTACCAGGGTATCTAATCCTGTTTGCTCCCCACGCTTTCGCACCTCAGTGTCAGTATTAGCCCAGGTGGTCGCCTTCGCCACTGGTGTTCCTTCCTATATCTACGCATTTCACCGCTACACAGGAAATTCCACCACCCTCTGCCATACTCTAGCTTGCCAGTTTTGGATGCAGTTCCCAGGTTGAGCCCGGGGCTTTCACATTCAACTTAACAAACCACCTACGCGCGCTTTACGCCCAGTAATTCCGATTAACGCTTGCACCCTTCGTATTACCGCGGCTGCTGGCACGAAGTTAGCCGGTGCTTATTCTGTCGGTAACGTCAAAACACTAACGTATTAGGTTAATGCCCTTCCTCCCAACTTAAAGTGCTTTACAATCCGAAGACCTTCTTCACACACGCGGCATGGCTGGATCAGGCTTTCGCCCATTGTCCAATATTCCCCACTGCTGCCTCCCGTAGGAGTCTGGACCGTGTCTCAGTTCCAGTGTGACTGATCATCCTCTCAGACCAGTTACGGATCGTCGCCTTGGTGAGCCGTTACCTCACCAACTAGCTAATCCGACCTAGGCTCATCTGATAGCGCAAGGCCCGAAGGTCCCCTGCTTTCTCCCGTAGGACGTATGCGGTATTAGCGTTCCTTTCGAAACGTTGTCCCCCACTATCAGGCAGATTCCTAGGCATTACTCACCCGTCCGCCGCTGAATCAGAGAGCAAGCTCTCTTCATCCGCTCGACTTGCATGTGTTAGGCCTGCCGCCAGCGTTCAATCTGAGCCATGATCAAACTCTTCAGTTCAATACTGCTTGGGTTTTGAGAAAACCCTAAACTTGGCTCAGCAATCGCAAATCTCTTTACAAGTAAAGAGTAACTCTCGAATAAACGAGTGTTGCTTTGTGATGCTGATAATCTATCTGACCATCAGTCTTACATTCACAAGCACCCACACGAATTGCTTGATTCAGTTGTTAAAGAGCGTTTCGATCAAGTCTTTCGTCTCAACCGAGGCCGCGCATTCTACAGCAGCCTTGTTACCTGTCAAGCTGTTTTTGAAGAAGTTTTTCTTTCTTCTCAACCGCTTGCGCTTCAG
>Ga0209024_1000667_pt1 | contig 48216 bp, 49 predicted proteins | sample AutmiccommunBRH5_FD_187380 | JGI IMG/M metagenome (GOLD analysis project Ga0209024, IMG submission 187380) | Deep subsurface microbial communities from Mt. Terri, Switzerland - Autotrophic microbial communities BRH/5 (SPAdes) (version 2) | ecosystem: Environmental > Aquatic > Deep subsurface >... | reverse complement strand
CTGGTCACCTCGTGCACCAGATGCCGGTCGATATAGATCAGCGCCGTGCCGTCATCCCGCTGGTCGACGACATGGGCGTCCCAGATTTTCTCGTAAAGGGTCTTTGCTTTGCTCATAAGGTCCTGTTTTTCCGATATGGGGTTTCGTTTAGCCAGATCAATTGTCGGCGCAAGTCAGAACTCGCTTCAAATTCCCGGCGAGAGCGCCTATCTTTGCACTATGAGCCTTTTCGCCATCATTGCTACCGTAGTGGCCGCGGTCATCGCGATGGAATTTGTCGCCTGGGCGAGCCACAAATATATCATGCACGGTTTCGGCTGGGGCTGGCACCGCGACCATCACGAGCCGCATGACAAGCGCTTCGAGAAAAACGACCTCTACGGCATCGTAGGCGCGGTGATGAGCATCTCCATGTTCGCGATCGGCAGCCCGCTGGTCATGGGTGCGAGCGCCTGGGAACCGGGCACCTGGGTCGGCCTCGGCATCCTGTTCTACGGCATCATCTACACGCTGATCCACGACGGCCTGGTCCACCAGCGCTATTTCAAATATGTGCCGCGGGGCGGCTATGCGAAGCGGCTGGTGCAGGCGCACAAGCTGCACCATGCGACCGTCGGCAAGGAAGGCGGGGTCAGCTTCGGCTTCGTCTTCGCCCGCGATCCGGCGAAGCTGAAGGCCGAACTGAAAAAGCAGCGCGAGGCCGGAATTGCGGTTGTCCGCGAAGCTATCGGTTAAGCCAGCATCTTGCCAAAAATCTGCATTTTGACCGCCGCGCCCGATTATTTCGAGGATCTCGGCCCGGCGCGCCGGACCTACCAAAGACTGCTCGGCGGCGACATCGCCTTCCGCCACTGGACCGATCCTGGCGATCTGACCGGCTTCGATCTGGTCCTGCCGCTGCTGGTCTGGGGCTATCAAAGGGACTGGCCGCGCTGGTTTGCCTTGCTCGACCAGCTGGAACGGCAGCGGATAAACTGCGCCAACCCGGTGCCAGTGCTGCGCTGGAACAGCGACAAATCCTATCTGCTGGAACTGGAACAGGCCGGCGTCGCGGTTGTGCCGACGTTGATCAGCGAAGTCTTGACGCTGGAAGATATTGCGAACGCCGCTCAAGAATTCGGAAGTGATGCGCTGGTGATAAAACCGCCCATTTCCGGCGGCGCAGACGGCACCTTTCGCCTAATGGCCGGCGAGCCCCTGCCCAACTCGATCGCCGGCAAGCAAATGCTGATCCAGCCCTTCCAGCCTGCGATCGCCGAGGAAGGCGAATATTCCCTCTTCTATTTCGCCGGCACGTTCAGCCACGCCATCCTCAAGCGCCCCGCCAAAGGCGATTTCCGCGTACAGGAATTTCTCGGCGGCTCGGAAAGCGGCACAGACTGCCCCGCCGGCGCGCAGGAACTGGCGGCGCAGGCGCGCCAGGCGGCAGAGAGGATTCTCGCTACCGGACCCTTGCTCTATGCCCGCGTCGACATGCTGCGCGACCCAGCCGGCGATTTCCGCCTGATGGAATTGGAACTGATCGAGCCCTCGCTATTCTTCGAACATGCGGCGGATGGTGGGACCTTGTTTGCAAGCGCGGTTGAGGCAGCCTTGCTGGGTTAGACATTTGTCATTGCGAGGAGCGAAGCGACGCGGCAATCCAGAGCGTCTGTGAGTGCCACTCTGGATTGCCACGCTTCGCTCGCAATGACGATCAGCCCGGCCGAGGCAACAGCACCGGTCCGCCCAGTTCCACCGTCCGCTGATAGCCCGGCCGCGCCACCAGCGCGTCGAAATAGCGTTTGCAATTGGGATAGCTGTCCAGCTGCCCCATCGCCGAGCGGCCTTCGAGCAGATAATGCAGGTTGATATCCGCGCCGGTAAACTGGTCCGCGACCAGGAAATCCTTGCCTTCCAGCTCGATCTCGAGATGGTCGAGCAGCTTGGTGACCTCCGCCTGCAGGAAGCCGTTCAGCACGTCGGGCAGCCCACCGAGCATCGGCGCGATGCCGGTGATGATGAAGCTCATCCCCATCGTTCCCTCGGCAAAATGCAGCCATTCCAGATATTTCGCTCGATCCGGATCGCCCGGCGCCACGCCGAGCGCGCCGTCGCTGTGCTGCTCCACCAGATACTCGATGATCGCGCCGGATTCGACCATGGTCACGCCATCGACCTCGACCGTCGGCGCCTTGGCCAGCCGATGCGCGTCGGCCAGTTCCGGCGGTGACCGGCGAGTCACCGGATCGCGGAGATAGGTTATCATTTCATATTCGATCCCGGCCTCCTCGCAGAGCCAGATGATCCGCGAGGAACGCGAATAGTCGAGATGGTGCAGCTTGATCATGGGTGGTCTCCTGTAAACTTTGCGTCAGATGTGCGGCAAAGGCACCGAGCGGTCAACAGCACATTATGCTCCATTATCCGTTAGTGGTGAGCCTGTCGAACCACGCCTATCGACGAGAAGCGTCCTTCGACAAGCTCAGGACTAACGGCTTTCGTGGGTGCCCTGCAGAAGGACGGGGCCCGGAATGATCCCTTGCAATCGTCTGGACTCCGGCCTGCGCCGGAGCACAGCCAGCCCGCCATCCGGTTTCCTTCCGCCGGGGTACTAGCCCACCCGATAATCCGCCGTCACCCTCGCCACCGCGGCCATTTCCTCTTCATGGCCGACTTCGCGATAGGTTTCCGCCAGCGCCTCACGCTCCCACTCCAGCATCGCCGGATGGGCCAGCAGCCGGTCGACCCACGCCCGGGCGACAGCGCCAATATCCAGATCAAACGACCGCACCCGAAAGGCCACCGGCGCGTAAAAGGCGTCGACAATGGTGAACCGCTCCCCGGCCAGCCAGGGGCCGCCAAACCGTTCGAGTCCTTCGGCGAAGAGCTCGCCGACCCGGTCGATATTGCGCAGCAGGGGCGTTTCGACAGTGTTCAGCGTCGCCCGGATGCCGACATTCATCGGACAGATATTCCTGAGCGGCGCAAAGCCGCCATGCATTTCCGCCGCCGCGCAACGCGCCCAGGTCCGGGCATCGCCATCCACCGGCCAGCAACCGGCATGCCGCTCTGCCAGATATTCCGCAATCGCCAGCGAATCCCAGATCGTGTGCACCCGGCCGTCGTCGCGATGATCCTTCAGGCAGGGCACCTGTCCATTGGGCGCAAATTCCCGGAACCGTTCGTAATTTTCCTCTTCGAAATAGACAATCTTGTCCGCAAAGGGGATATCCAGCGCCTTCATCAATATCCACGGGCCCAGTGACCAGCTGGAATAGTTGCGATTGGCGGTGATCAGGGTGTAGGTCATATTTCTGTTTTCTTTGTTCGCTAGGCCGCCTCCTTAATATATATTCGCGCCAAGCTAACAGGAAAATATGCCGATGACCCTTTCCCGCCGCGACTTCATCCGATCCGCCCAGACCGTGGGCTTGTTCTATGCTTCCTTCTCGATCGCCGGCTGCGCCCGCGCGCACAGCGCCAATGCCCGCTTTGCCCTGATAGAGGATCCCGCCCGCCGGCTCGATCTGCCCGCCGGTTTCGCCTATACACTGGTCAGCGAGACCGGCGGCACCATGGCGGACGGATATTTCCGCCCCGGACGCCCTGACGGCATGGCCTGCTTCGCCCATCCCGATTCCGCCGACAAATGCATATTGATGCGCAATCACGAAAACTGGCTGGATACGGCGAGCGGCAGTCCATTCGGCAAGGACAATGAATTGCTGGGCCGGGCTTCGCAAGAGCAGCTCTATGATCGCAAGGCCGACGGCTCGCCCTTCTTCGGCGGGGTAACCAGGGTCGTCTATGACCTCAAGAACAAGCGTCTCGAAAGCGACCATCTGGTGCTGACCGGCACCGTGGCGAACTGCGCGGGCGGCAAGACACCCTGGGGCAGCTGGCTGACCTGCGAGGAACAGCCCCTGCAGCCCGCCGACGGAGCGGGCAAATATCACGGCTTCGTGTTCGAGACACCCGCAACATCCACCGGTTTGATCGATGCCGTGCCGCTGAAAGCCATGGGCCGCTTTGCCCATGAAGCCGCCGCGGTCGATCCGGCGACCGGCATCGTCTACATGACCGAGGATTCCCGCAGCGGGCTATTCTATCGTTTCATTCCCGAGGCCAAAGGCCGTCTGACCGAGGGCGGGCGGTTGCAGGCGCTGGCGATCCGCGGCTGGAAATCGGCGATCACCAACAACTGGCCGCAGGACTGGGGCGGCGGCAGGCGCATCAGGCAGGGTCAGGAAATGGCGGCGGAATGGATCGATCTTGAAGACGTCGAATCACTCGACGGCGATCTCGCAGCGCGCGGCCATGCCGCCGGCGCCGCCTATTTCTGCCGCGGCGAAGGCATGGACTATGGCATCCGCCCGGGCAGCAACCAGGGCGAAATATTCTTCACCTGCACCCAGGGCGGAACCAGCCAGACCGGCCAGGTCTGGCGCTACACGCCGGGCGAAACCGGCAAGCTCACGCTGATCTATGAATCCGCAGACGCGGACACGCTCGACCTGTGCGACAATCTCGCGCTGGCGCCATGGGGCGATCTGATCCTCTGCGAGGACGGACGCGGCAGTAATTATCTGCGCGGCCTGACCCCGGGCGGCACGATCTACGATTTTGCCCGAAATGCCCATGAGGACGAGTCCGAATTCTGCGGCGCCTGCTTCTCGCCCGACGGCAGGACCCTGTTCGTCAATGTGCAGGAGCCAGGTTTCACCTACGCGATTACCGGGCCGTGGGAGACTTTGCGGGTCTAGCCATCGCCAATCAACTCCCGCCCGATCAGCATCCGCCGAATTTCATTGGTGCCCGCTCCGATATCAAGCAGCTTGCTGTCGCGCCAGTAACGCTCGACCGGCCAATCGGTGGTATAGCCGGCACCGCCCAGCGCCTGGATCGACTCTTCCGCGACCCGTACGCTATTCTCGCTCGCCAGCATCACCGCGCCGGCCGCGTCGAAGCGGGTGGTCTGGCCGGCATCGCAGGCCTTGTTGACATTATAGACATAGCTGCGGGCGCTGTTCAGCCGGACATACATGTCGGCGATCTTGCCCTGCATCAGCTGGAAGGTGCCGATCGGCTTGCCGAACTGCTTGCGCTCGCGGACATAGGGGATGACCGTGTCGAGGCAGGCCTGCATCAGGCCGAGCGGAATCGCGGCGAGCACGGCCCGCTCGTAGTCGAGACCGGACATCAGCACGCCGACCCCGCCGTTGAGCGGCCCCATGACATTTTCCTCCGGCACTTCGCAGTCGTCGAACACCAGCTCGGCGGTCGGACTGCCCTTCATGCCGACCTTCTCGATCTTCTGGCCGATGGAGAAGCCCTTCATGCCCTTTTCGATCAGGAAAGCGGTGATCCCGCCCGATCCTGCATCGGGGCGGGTCTTGGCATAGACCACCAGCGTATCGGCATCGGTCGAATTGGTGATCCAGAATTTGGTGCCGTTGAGCACATAGCCGCCCTGCACCGCTTCGGCCTTGAGCTTCATCGACACAACATCGCTGCCCGCTCCCGCTTCCGACATCGCCAGCGCGCCGACATGTTCTCCGGAGATCAGCTTCGGCAGATATTTGGCTTTCTGCTCGGCCGACGCCCAGCGGCGGATCTGGTTGACGCACAGATTGCTGTGCGCGCCATAGCTGAGGCCCAGGGCAGCGCTGCCGCGGCTGACCTCCTCGACCGCGATCGCATGTTCGATATAGCCGAGACCCAGCCCGCCATCTTCCTCTTCCACGGTTATCCCGTGCAAGCCGAGATCGCCCATCTGCGTCCACAACTCGCGCGGAAACCAGTCCTCCCGGTCCATCTTCTGCGCCAGCGGCATGATCTTCTCTTCGGCAAAACGTCGGGTGGTGTCGCGGATCTGGTCCGCCATTTCGCCGAGCTGGAAATCAAATTGGGGCGTGGCAATCATTTTCGGTCCTTTGATTATTTGATGTCCGTTTAGCAGAATCCCAGATGGTTTCTATAGCTTGTTCCGCTACGAAGGCAGGGGTCCATCTCATGCAATCGCGTCAAGAACGAAGGTCAGGAGATGGATCCCCGCCTGCGCGGGGAAACAGGGATTTGCATTGCTGAATATTCTCCCAAATGCCATAGCCCCCCCATGCTCTACAATCTAGCCAAACCCTTCATCTTCGCGCTCGAAGCCGAACGCGCCCACGGCCTGACCATCGCGGGCCTGAAGACCCTGCCGATCGGCCCTGCCCCCAAATCCGATCCGGTTCTGGCAACCACTGTCGCCGGTCTCCAATTTCCCAATCCCATCGGCATGGCCCCCGGCTTCGACAAGAATGGCGAAGTCCCCGATGCGCTGATCCGCATGGGCTTCGGCTTTGCCGAGGTCGGCACGCTGACCCCGAAACCCCAAGAGGGCAATCCCAGGCCACGCATCTTCCGGCTGGTCGAGGACAAGGCGGTGATCAACCGGCTCGGCTTCAACAACCGCGGCCAGCAGGAGGCGATCCCCCGCTTCCAGCGCATGCACACCCGGATGGGCCAGGGTGTACTCGGCATCAATATCGGCGCCAACAAGGACAGCAAAGACCGGATCGCCGACTATGTCACCGGCGCCAGAAACATGGCCCCGCTGGCCGATTATCTGACGGTCAATATCAGCTCGCCCAACACGCCCGGCCTGCGCGCGCTGCAGGACAAGGGCGCGCTGGCCGAGCTGCTCGCCGCCGTCATGGACGCGATGGGCACTTCGAAAACACCGGTCTTCCTGAAGGTCGCGCCCGATCTCGAGCCCGCCGATATCGACGATATTGTCGAGGTCGCGATGAACCAGAGGATTGCCGCGCTGATCATCTCCAACACCACCATCTCCCGGCCAAATTTGCGGTCCGCCAACCGCATCGAAAGCGGCGGCCTCTCCGGCGCGCCGTTGAAAGACCTCGCCCTCCAGCGGCTGAAGGATTTCCGCAGGGCCAGCAGTGGCCAGATCCCGCTGATCGGCGTCGGCGGCATCGCCACCGCGGACGATGCCTATGAACGCATCCGCGCCGGCGCCTCGCTGGTCCAGCTCTATACGGCGATGATCTACGAAGGCCCCACCATTGCTGCCGCGATCAGCTGCCAGCTGGCCAAATTGCTGAAACGGGAGGGCTATTCGTCGGTCAGCGAGGCCGTGGGATCGGCGGACCGGTAAGAACCGGCTTGGCCTTGTCCTTTTAATCCGTTAGTCCTGAGCCTGTCGAAGGCCGCCGATCGTCGCGAAGCGTGGTTCGACCGGTTCACCACTAACGGATTTCAAATCATCCATGAAAAACATCCTCGCTATCGTCGCCCTGTTCCTGTCCTTCTCGCTTGCGGTTCCGGCCCAGGCCAGGCAGCCCGAGACCCGGAATGTCGGCACCGCCGCCTCGGCCCATCCTGAAGCCACCATGGCCGGCTTCGAGATGCTTCAGGCTGGCGGCTCCGCAACCGACGCGGCGATGGCGATGATGCTGGCGCTGACCGTCGTCGAACCGCAGTCGAGCGGCATCGGCGGCGGCGGGTTTCTCCTGCATCATGATGCAAAACAGGGCTGGATGCAGACGATCGACGGTCGCGAAATGGCGCCGGCTGCAGCCGAAGCCACCCGCTTTCTCGGCGCGGACGGCAAGCCGCTCCCCTTCATCCAGGCGATGCCCGGCGGCAAGTCCGTCGGCGTACCCGGCAATATGCGGCTGATGGAAATGGCCCATGAAAAATGGGGCAAGCTGCCCTGGGCGAAGCTTTTCGAACCGGCGATCCGGCTGGCGGAAAATGGCTATGCGGTCAGCGTACCGCTGGCCGACTGGCTCCAGCGCCTGGAGAAACTCTGGGCCGATTTCCCCGAAGCCCGGGCCATCTACTGGCAGGACGGCGCGCCCGCCAAGGTCGGCATGACCATCAGAAATCCCGAACTGGCCGCCTTGCTGAGGGAATTGCAGGCCGGCGGCGCGGACGCATTCTACAGCGGGAAGACCGCCGCCGCGATATCCGCTGCCGTGGCTAATACGCCGCGCAATCCCAGCGAAATCACCGCGGATGATCTTGCCAGCTATCAGGCCATACTGCGTGCACCGGTTTGCGCCCGCTACCGGGTCTACCGGATCTGCGGCATGGGTCCGCCCTCCTCCGGCGCGACCACGGTGCTCGGCATCCTGGGCGCGATCGAACCTTTCGACATGGCCAGGCTGCATCGGGAACAGCCCGCCCGGGCCTGGCACCTGATCGCCGAAGCCATGCGGCTGGCTTATGCAGACCGGGAAAAATATCTCGCCGACCGCGATTTCGTCGCCGTTCCCGTCGATGGCCTGATTGCCAGCGACTATCTCGCCAGCCGCTCGCAAATGATCGATCCCGACCGCGCGCGTCCCCAAATGCCGGGGGTCGAGACCTATCCCGCCGGCAATCCGCCGGGAAGCATGGCGCGTACCGCCGCGATTTCCTCCGAGGTTCCCGGCACCACCCATTTCACCGCGGTCGACGCCGCGGGCAATATTGCCAATATGACCTCGACCGTCGAGGGACCGTTCGGCAGCCAGCTGATCGCGCGCGGCATGGTCCTCAACAACGAGCTGACCGATTTCACCTTCGCGCCGGAAATAAATGGCGCGCCCGTCGCCAACCGCGTCGAGGCCGGCAAACGCCCCTTGTCCTCGATGTCGCCGACCATCGTCTATGATGCCCACGGCCAGCCGATCCTCGCGCTCGGCTCCGCTGGCGGCAAGAGGATCATCATGCATGTCACCAAGACCCTGATCGGCGTGCTCGACTATGGCCTCAGCCTCGAAGAGGCGATGGCCCTGCCCAATATCTATTATGGCGGGTCCGGCGTGCTGATCGAGAAGGGCAGCGATCTCGAAACCCTGCAGACGGACCTGTCGCGCTTCGGCCATGTTGTCGTGACCTCCGGCCTGCCGTCCAAGCTTGCCGGCGCACAGAAAACCGACAAGGGCTGGATCGGCGCGGTCGATCCGCGCAGCACTGGCGAGGCCGTCAGCCAGCTGCCCTGAGCATAATTATTGCCGAGCGGAAGCATCCGCGCTAGTCCGGTCGCCAATGATCCAGGTCCGGCAAAATCCGGAGCATGAGAGAGAGGAAGCACCGCGTGGTCCGGAAAAAGGCAAAAAACCGTTATCTCGAAATCGATCAATATCAGAATCTGGTATCGATGTTCTTCGATCGCGCCCGCCAGGGCGGTGACAAGCCTTTCCTGAGCGCCAAGATCGACGGCGCCTGGCAGGCGACCAGCTGGAACGAGGCGGCGCGGCAGGTCGCGGCGCTGGCCAAATCGCTCCAGCGCATCGGCCTGAAAAAGGGCGACCGGGTGATGCTGGTGTGCGAGAACCGGCCCGAATGGTGCATTGCCGATCTCGCCATCATGGCCGCCGGCTGCATCACCGTGCCGACCTACACCACCAACACCGCGTCGGATCACCAGCATATCCTCGACAACAGCGGCGCCCACGCGGTCATCGTCTCCGACAGCAAGCTGGCCAAGAACCTGCTACCCTCGGTGATCAGCTCGTCCGATGCCAATATCATCATCGGCATCGCCGATCTCAGGATCGGCCAGTCCGGCGATTTCGACCTCTACCGCTGGCACGATCTGGTCCAGGGCAGCGACGCCGATGTCGCGGAAGTGACCGAGCAAGTCGCCACCATCACCCGCGACGAGACCGCCTGCATCATCTACACCAGCGGCACCGGCGGCAAGCCGCGCGGCGTTATGCAGCACCACGGCGCGATCCTGCACAACACCAAGGGCCCCGCCGAGGTGATCGAGACCGACTTCGGCTGGGACGAGGAAGTCTTCCTCTCCTTCCTGCCATTGAGCCACGCCTATGAACATAGCGCCGGCCAGTTTTTCCCGATCGGGCTCGGCGCCCAGATCTTCTATTCCGAAGGGCTGGAGAAGCTCGCCTCGAATATCGAGGAAGTGCGCCCGACGATCATGGTCGTGGTACCGCGCCTGTTTGAGGTATTGCGCGCCCGGCTGATCAAGACGGTCGAGAAACAGGGCAAGATCCCGAATTTCCTGCTCGGCAAGGCGCTGGCGATCGGCGAACGCGAGGCCGAAGGCAAGGCACGCAAGCGCGACAGGCTGATGGAGCTCGTGCTCGACAAGACCCTGCGCCCCAAGGTGCAGCAGCGCTTCGGTGGCCGGATCAAGGCAATGGTTTCCGGCGGCGCCCCGCTCAATCCCGAGATCGGCACCTTCTTCCAGTCGCTCGGCCTGACCCTGTTGCAGGGCTATGGCCAGACCGAATCCGGCCCGATCATCGCCTGCAACCGGCCGCGCACCGGCCTCAAGATGGACACCGTCGGCCCGCCGATGATCGACACCGAGGTGAAAATTGCCGAGGACGGCGAGATCCTTGTCCGCGGCGAGCTGGTCATGCACGGCTATTGGCGCAACCAGGAGGAGACCGACAAGGTGCTCAAGGACGGCTGGCTGCATACCGGCGATATCGGCCATATCGACGAGGCCGGACGGGTCGCGATCACCGACCGCAAGAAGGACCTGATCATTAACGACAAGGGCGACAATGTCGCGCCGCAAAAGGTCGAGGGCATGCTCACCCTGCAGCCGGAAATCCTGCAGGCGATGATCACCGGCGACCGCAAGCCCTATATGGTCGGCCTGATCGTTCCCGATCCCGAATGGGCGCTGGAATGGTCGCGGCAGGAAGACATGCCCTATGATTTCATCGAACTGCAGGCCAACCCGGCGTTTCGGTCTGCCGTGCGCGAAGCGATAGACCGGGTCAACGAGGGCCTGTCGGTGATCGAGAAGGTCCGCCGCTTCGAATTTGCCGACGAACCCTTCTCGATCGAGAATGAGGAACTGACCCCGAGCATGAAGATCCGGCGGCATGTGATCCGCGAGAGATATCTGGAGCGGATGGAAGGGTTGTACAAGAAGTGAGGAGGTGTTCGGATAGTATAGTGCGATCGAGGCACTGAAATGGTCAAGCCAACAACTGCCCCAGACCGACGAATCCTTGGCGAACATCTACCTTATCAACGCTTCCTGTCCTTCTCCCTCAAGGGACAGGGAAATAGGGCCACCACGCCGAACAATCGCTTCGCGGCTTAGCGCGAGACCCATAAGCGCTCCGCCACCAACCGCGGTAACGGAACATCTTCACCGAAATCCTCGTTCAATCGATCGGCTCACCATCGCCTGCCTCGACGGCCAGCGGCCGGGCATGCTTGAGCAAGGCCTGCAGCATCCGGCCGGGCTCGGAGATCATCATCAGATGCGCCGAATGCTCGAACCATATATTTGCCTTTTTCGGCGCATTGACCTGGCGCAGCCAGTCCGCCGCCAGGGGCGCGGGCGTGGTGTAATCATGGCGGCCGTTGAACATGTAGACCGGCACATCGAGCCGCCTCACCTCGTCGAAATTAACCTCGGAAATCACCGGCCAGAGATGCCTGATTGAGAAATCGCTGCCCTTGCCCCAGGACTTGATATCCTCCGGTTCATATTCCGGCGACAGACGCGGCAGTTTGAAATATTGGCTGACGTCGCTGCGATTGCCATATAGTCCGCCGAAACGGATATTCCATTTACGCTGCGTGGTCATGGCAGTGACATCGAAAGGCCCGGGTGCGGGATAGGGGGCAAGGGCCTCCAGTTCCCGGATGGCCCCGGCATTTTCGGCCTCGCGGGCTTTTTCGAGCGTCCAGTCATAGCTAGCCGCTTCGCCGCGCCGGGCGTTGATGATCTGGCCGGCACCGACATAGGCGTGGAGCAGATCCGGCCGCTTGCGGGCTACCGTCATTCCGACGGCCGACCCCCAGCTATGGCCGAGAAGGATGATCTTGCGCTTGCCGAAGCGTTGCCGCAGAAACTCGATCAGTTCGATGGCGTCGTCGACATAGCGTTCCAGCTTCATGTCCGGGACGAGTTCCCCGGGCTCGTTCAGCGGCCAGGACTTGCCCGCTGCGCGCTGATCCCATTGCACCACGGTGAAGAAATCCTCCCAGGGGCGTTGAAAGGCCCAGAGAAAGGGCGTTTCAGGTGCGGCTGGTCCACCATGCACGAACAGCAGGATAGGGTGCTCCCTGTCCGTGCCGCGAATGGTGACCCACTGCCTGGTGCCGCCCAGCTCGACGGTCAGGCTCTCCTGGACGCCGTTCGGGGTCACGATGCGGTTGAGATCGGCAATGATCTTCCGAGCCTCCTGATAGGGGCTTTCTGGCGCCTGTGCCCGCAGCGGGACGGTGCCAAAACTCGCCGTCAACGCAAACAGGAGCGCCAGTTTCAAATATTTCATCATACGGAGTTCCTATCGATCATATTGAAAACGATATATTTTGCAATCTTAGCGCGCCAAGAGGAAAATATAGCCGCGCGACCGCTGCGGCGGCAAGATTGCTTATCCTCCTCCCTTGAGAGAAAAGGATCAAAATTGTCTGACCTTTTCGCAATCGCGGTGACAGCGCATTAACCTTTTTCCAATGCTTCGAATAACGTGCACTGTCGCCGCAATTGCGGGTACACTGGACTTTCCAATGGACATATCGCAACCGTCCTCAAATGCAGGAGAGCAGACCCGCCATGACCGACCCTCTACTGGCCAACGAACCGCTGATCCGGATGGGGATGTTTCTTGGCATATTGATGGCCATGGCGCTATGGGAGGTTGCCGCTCCGCGCCGGCGGCGGGAGATTCCCCGCCTGCTCCGCTGGAGCAGCAATCTCGGTATTGTCGCCCTCGACACGCTGCTGGTGCGGCTGCTCTTTCCGGTCGTGGCGGTCGGGCTGGCGGTCGTCGCGGAGGAGCGGGGATGGGGGCTGCTCAACATATTCGACCTTCCCTTCTGGCTCGCCTTCCTCCTGTCGCTGCTGCTGCTCGATCTCGCCATCTATCTCCAGCATGTGATGTTCCATGCGGTGCCGGCGCTGTGGCGGTTTCACCGCATGCACCATGCCGACCTGGAATTCGACGTCACCACCGGGCTGCGCTTCCATCCGGTCGAGATCCTGCTGTCGATGGGCATCAAGCTGGCCGTGGTGATGGCGCTCGGTCCGCCAGCCATCGCGGTGCTGGCCTTCGAGGTGCTGCTCAACGCCACGTCGATGTTCAACCACTCCAATATCCGGATCCCCGCCGCCATCGACCGCGTGCTTCGGCTGTTTGTGGTGACGCCCGACATGCACCGGGTCCATCATTCGATCCACCCCAGCGAGACCAATTCCAACTTCGGCTTCAACCTGCCCTGGTGGGACCGGTTGCTCGGCACCTATCGGGCCCAGCCCGGGGATGGTCATCTCGGCATGACCATCGGCATCGAGCAGTTCCGCAGCCGGCGTGATCTTTGGCTCGACCGGATGCTGGTCCAGCCGCTGCGCGGCCCGGCCAGCGGCTATCCGATCAATCGGGAGGAGACGGAGCAGGAGCCATGATGACCTGTTGATGTCCGCCGGTGCAGGGGGCCATGGGTCTCGACCGCATGCGCCAGGCACCGACCGCCTGTTTTCAGGGAACCTTTTTGCATCTGCAGTGTTTAAGATGGCTAAGGAGCATCAATATGCAAACGAAAATTTTTCTTGCCGGGATCGCGCTGATTGGCCTTCCCTTGTCCTTGCCTGTACAGGCGCAGGGCAATGGGAATAGCGGACAGGGCAGCGAGAAGGGCAAATCAGATGCGCGCCAGGGCGGTGCAGGCGAAGCCGCTGGCCGCGCCGACAAAGGGGCGGGCAAGGCAAAGGAACGCTCGCCGAAAGGCGCTGGCCCGGACGCCCGCTCTGCCGGCAAGATGGATGCCGCCAGGGACCGAAAGCCCGCATCCCCGGCAAACAAGCAGATGCGCGCCGATCGCAAGACCGACCAGCGCGGCAATGGCGACCGGGCGGTAAACATCGCGCGTGGTCAAGAGCGACGCGTTGAGGATATGCGGATGCGCAGCCTGGAAAATGGCCGCTATGTCTGGCGCGAACCAGGCTTTCAGGGATGCCCTCCGGGCCTTGCAAAGAAGAACAATGGCTGCCTTCCTCCCGGTCAGGCCCGCAAGCTGGGCGGCAGGGATGACCAGGCAACGCGCTGGCTCCGCTATGCCAGCTGGTTTGGTGGCAATCGCGGCGATGACTGGCGTTACAATCAGGGCTATGCCTTTCGCGTTGATCCGGCGACAGGCCTTGCAGGAACCATCCTGCCGCTCCTGGGCGGCGCCCTGTTCGGTGGCAATACATGGCCCCAGGGCTACACCGACAACCGGCTTGCGCCTTACCAAGCGCGCTATTTCGGATCGGGTGCCACCGAGGGCTTTCGCTATGCCGATGGTGCGATTTTCAGGGTCGATCCCGAAACCCGGATGATCGGTTCCATCGCCGGCCTGTTGACGGGCGACAACTGGAATGTCGGTTCGCCAGCGCCGCGGGGATATGAGCTTTACAATGTGCCCTATGAATATCGCGACCGCTATGCCGACACCGCCTCCAGCGCCTACCGCTACAATGATGGCTATGTTTACGAAATGGATCCGACCACCCGGCTGGTCCGTCAAGTCATCGAACTGGTCGTCTGATGGCGCACAGCAACATATCCTTTCATCCGGCCCGGAAACTGTCGATCGTTGTCGCGCTTGCCGCCATGCTGGGGGCCTGTCAGGGCAGTGACGAGCCAGCACCCGACGATGGCGGTGTCGAAGCCGCTGCAGACGGCAAAATGGTCACGACCGCTATTGGCGATGCGGCCGACCTGTCAATATCAACAAGACTCCTCGGTACGGCCCAGCTGGGAACAGCGCTGGACGGGGAAGGCAGCTACACCGTTTTCCTTCCGGTTGACGATGCATGGGAGTCTCTCGAGAAGGCCGAGCTTGAGGCCATTGAAAGCGTGGACAACCGACCCCAGCTGATTGCAGTCCTGCGACAGCATATCGCGCCTGGCTATGTCCTTGAATCGGATCTGGAAAAAGGCCTCGCGGCGAATAGCGGATCGGTGACATTGACGACCATGGGTGCAGCGCCAATCACCTTGCACCGCGATGGCCAGGCGATCACGCTGGGTCAGGGCAAGGATGCGCCGCGCATAGTCGGTGCGCCGATTGTCGCCGGAAATGATGTGGTCTATCGCGTTGATCGCCTCATCCCCCCACCGGAATGATGCCAGCAAAGCGCGATCGGCCACGGCAAGCGCCGTGATCCCTGCCGGTCTGCGCAGGCGGTGGCGGATCCGGCAACCGGCGCGACCTGAACGGGACCCGTAATGCGGCTGGTCCTTCTTGTCATCGCGCTGGCCCTGCTGCTGCGTGGCTATGAATGGGTCGCGCATGATTACCGGATGCCGTGGACACCGCTTTCGCTGGCCGCGCCGATCGGCCCGTTCACCACCCGCAAGATCGGCGCGCTCGCCGATGATACCCCGCAGTGTCACCGGCTGCTCGAGGCGGCTGCCATAGGCTATTCACCCTTGCCGCCGGTCGACGCCGGTCCCGACTGCGGCTATGATGACGGCGTCACGCTCACCCGGGATCAGCCCCGGGACATCGCCTACAGCCCTGCCGCAAAGACCAGCTGTCCGATGGCGGTCAGTCTCGTCCTGTGGGAAAAGCAGATCGTCAACGCAGCAGCCACGCGCCATCTTGGCACCACGGTAGATGAAATCATGACCTATGGCAGCTACAGCTGCCGGCGGGTCAACAATGCGCCAACCGGCAATTTCAGCGAACATGCCGGGGCCAATGCGATCGATATCGCCGCCTTTCGCCTCGCCGACGGGCGCACCGTCTCGGTCGCCGGCCACTGGAACGCGAATGACGACCGATCCCGGTTCCTGAAAGAGGTGCGCGACGGCGCCTGCACGCTGTTTGCGACCACCCTTTCTCCGGATTATAACAAGGCGCACGCCGACCATCTGCATCTCGACCAGGCGCAGCGCGGCGGCTCGCGATACTGCCGCTAGCAGCTGACCCGCTTTCATCGGGGGTGGAATGCGATCATGCTGCCGAAGGCAGCCATAGAGGAGAAGAGCTTATGTTTGTTGCGGCCTACTGGTGGAAGGTACATCCCGGCAAGGAAGAACAGTTCCGCACCGCCTGGCGGCGCGGGACGGAGCTTATCCGGGAGAAATATGGCAGCCTGGGGTCCCGGCTGCACCGCGACAAGGACGGGCGGTTCATCGGCGTGGCCGAATGGCCGGACGAAGAAACCTGGCAAAGGGCATTTGACGCCAAAATGGCCTATGATGACCCGGAAACGCGGAAGGCCTTCGTCAATGCGATCGCCGATAGCGCCGAGGAACCGCTGCTTTTAATGGAGGTTACCGACGATCTGCTGGATCGCGATTGAACATGATTGCCCGACAAAGGAACGGCTGGCCCAATGCACCGAGGCCTTCACCACCGGAGGATGGGCAGTGATCCTGCGCCCCTCGTCGAAAAACCGCTTTCCTACACCGTTGCCTAAGGGATAATATGCCACCGGTCCCGCCGCACAGGCAGGACACGCACGACCGGCTCTTTGACATTAGGATGATTGCACCCGCGCTCCCGTGCGCACCGCTTTTCTCCACTGGCCCTTCTCCGAAAGGTCACACTCAGAACCCCGATAGCGTTCAGAAAAGGCAGGAAATCTGCGGATCTTGGGCAAAGGTCACGGAAATGGAAAAATGTCGTTTGTGTAAAGATCACGCCGGAACGGGACATGGACCGACTTCACCCCGGACCCGGGATATCGGCGGTGCTTGTCTGGCCGATGCCATGTCTCTTCATGACCTGGCGCGGGCTCCCTGCACCTGACCGTTTCGAATGCTCAGTCCGCCTTTTTTGTATAGGGCACGAATTCGCCAAAGGCGCAGCTGCCCATCGATGTTCTTGTGCTGCGGTCGATCAGCTGGACAATCTCGCCCCGGCAGAGCGAGGAGGTCGGCTTGCTGTAGGACAGGATGCTGCCGTCGGCGTTTTGGCATCCGCCATAGGGTTTGTTGACATAGATCGTCTTGGCATTGCGGCCGGAATCGAAAATCAGGATATCGTCGCTGATCACCGTCATGTTGCGCTGATCATTGCGGGTGATGCAGGATCGGGGTTCCCCGGCGGTGCGGCCCGCGAGACGCTGGTCGAGCTTGGCCTGCTGTTTCTCGGTGAGCACGACTTTCTCGCCGCTGACGGCCGGGGCGCTGAACAGCATCGCGATCGGGATTGCGAAAAGCAGTTTCTTCATAACTCTCTCCTGTTTTCGGTACACTACTAATCAAACAGTAAACAGAGGTGGGCTGAACCGGGAATGAAGCGGCTTCAGAAATTGTCCTTGGCCGTTCTTCTTGCTGCCAGCTCCTCGGCCGACGCTGCTCGCATGAACGGGTTGGTCGCCCGCTCGAGCCGGATCGTGGTCGGCACGGTGGGCTCTCCTCGGGCGCGCAGGGTCAGCACCTCGGCCATTCGTTCCTTGACCGCCAGGTTGTCCGGCTCGGCGACCAGCGCATATTCGCCGTTGCTCTGGGTATATTCATGCGCGCAATAGATTTTCGTGCTGTCGGGCAGCGCCTCCAGCTTGCGCATATTGTCATACATCTGTTCCGCCGTGCCCTCGAACAGCCGGCCGCAGCCCATGGCGAACAGGGTGTCGCCGACAAAGGCCAGCTTTTCCGACGGAATGTGAAAGGCGATATGACCGGCGGTATGGGCCGGCACGTCGATCACCTCGGCGGTCACGTCGCCGAGCTTCACCGTGTCGCCCTCCCTGACCATCGTGTCGAGGGTCGGGATGCGTTCCTGCTCAGCTTCCGGGCCGGTGATATGGCAACCGGTGGCATCCTTGATCGCGGCATTGCCGCCGGTGTGGTCGGGGTGCCAGTGGGTGTTCCATATCTGGGTGATGGTCCAGCCGCGTTTCTCGGCTTCGGCCAGCACCGGTTCGGCCACCGCCGGATCAACCACCATGGTCTCCTGCGATTCGGACTCGTGAACCAGCCAGACATAATTGTCGGACAAGACGGGAATGCGGATGATCTCTAACATGATCGTCAAATTACCCGGCAAATCCAATGTTGTCGATGGTTAACCGTAAAATAGGGATTTTGCCCTATCGCCCCAGACTCTGCAGCGGTGATTTTTGGAAGGGCCGTCCTTTGCGTCTGTTTTTCGCGTTTCTGTTATTTGCGAGTCTCTGTACTCCGGCGCTTGCCAAGGTGCCGATGTCGGACAGCCTGTGCACGCAAAGCAGCGCCAATAATGTCAGCGTGTCGGCCTTGCTGGAATCCGGCAAGGCCTTCGATTGCTCGCCCGACAAATATGAATTTAAGGGTCCCCGGGTCTGGGTCAAATTTCCCTTCCTGGCCGAGACGCTTCCGGCGGGGACCGTGGAAGTCCAGGGTGACAATAATGGCCTGAGCACGATGCAAGTGCATGCGGTGCTCGACGACGGCACCATCCTGTCTTCGGATTTTTCGGCACAGGCGCTGGTGCGCAACTCGCGGCCGAAAGGCTATTACGGCCTTCCCGTACCGGGTTCGGAGAAGCCGGCCGTTCGGAGCCGGATACGGGATGTCATTGTCGCGATTGACGACCCCAAGGTGTCCAGCACCATATCGCTGATCCAGCTGGCATCCAAGGCAAGGTGGGACGGCCTGATGCTTCCGCTGTCTATCATGTTCGCCGCGCTGTGCGGCATGGCAATCATGCCGCTGATCTACAATGTGTTTTTCTATGGCGCGCTGCGTCACGGTTTCATGCTGTGGCACAGCCTGATGATCGGGGCGACGGTGGCCTATACGTTCAGTTCCTCGGGTCTGATCTTCATCTTCTTTCCCGAAACCAGTCTGATCACCAAAATGATGCTAAACTACTGGTCCCTCGCGATCGGCGTCGGTGCCGGCGGCTTTTTCCTGCTTCGCTTTGTCGAAAAGGGCAAAATAGCACCCTGGCTGCAAGGCCTGATTTCCGTGACATCCACGTTGCCGATATTTGTGACGGCATGGGTGTTGCCGATTGATGGAGGTTATAGCATGGACTCGCGCAACTATTACCACGCCTCCTTTCTGCCGGTCTTTTTCGTGGTGCTTTATGCGATGGCCCACGCGCTGCGCAGGGGGAGCCGGGCGATCTGGTTCCAGATCGCCGGCTGGACGCCGATCATCCTTTTCAGTCTCGACCGGGTAGCGCGTGGCATGGATCTCTATATCGGCTGGCCGGTGCTCGACTATGCACTCTATTTCGCGCTGGTGCTGGAGACCGTCATCCTCGCGCTTGGCGTAGCCAATCGTATCTTGCACCTGCGCCGGCGGCATGAACTAACATTGCGCCAGCAGGCCGAACTGACCGTGCTGGCCGAGACCGACGGATTGACCATGTTGCACAACCGCCGATCCTTCGAGCGAGAATTTGAGCGCAACCGGCATGAATGGCGCTACAGTCATCTTGCGATTATCGACGTCGATTTCTTCAAGCGGGTCAACGACCGCTATGGCCATGAGATCGGCGATACGGTGCTGCGCGTGATCGGCAGCACGCTCAACGAGACACCGCATTTTGCTGCCCGTATCGGCGGTGAGGAATTTACGCTGCTGATGCATAAAGACAGCCGGGGGAAGCGCAATAATTATCCGGCCAATACACTCGCCGAAATTTGCCAGATGCTGATTCAAGCGATTGATGAGGAGGTGCCGGAAATTCGCGAACCGGTAACATTCTCCGTCGGCCTCGCCTCGATCGGCAGGCGCGCGTCCCTGCGCAGCGTGATGGCGACCGCCGACCGGCGCCTTTATGATGCCAAGAACAACGGCCGCAACCAGATCGTCTGGGTCGATATTTCGGCAAGAAAATCTCAGAAAACAGCCGGAACTGCAACCCTCTGAAGGCTGTCAGGCTGCTACCACTCGCCAATATTTTCCATGCTCGCCCAGGGTTCCCGAACCGGCAAATTTTCCCCTTTCTGCAGCAGTTCAACGGAAATATTGTCTGGTGAACGCACAAAAGCCATGTGACCATCACGCGGCGGTCGGTTGATCGTGACCCCCGCATCCATCAGTTTCTGACACAACGCATAAATGTCGTCGACCGCATAGGCGAGATGTCCGAAATTACGGCCACTGCCATATCGCTCGGGCGCACTGCCATCCTCGGGTGGCCAGTTGTAGGTCAGTTCAACCTCGGCCACGTCCTTCTGTCCCGGGGCAGCGAGAAAAATCAGGGTAAAGCGACCCTGTTCACTTTCATAGCGACGCACCTCTTCCAGCCCCAGATGGCCGAAAAATGCGAGGGCTGCATCCGGATCACTGACCCTCAGCATGGTATGCAGATATTTTATCGTCACGGACCATTCTCCATTCGTCGCTATTCAGAAACGGTTCATCGCATCTAATGCAAATCCCTCCCGGGTCATATGGAACAGCCTAAGCGGCTTTTGAACGGAGGGAAAGAGTGATGAGCGAGAAATTCATCGAAAGCAAAAACAAGGTCTGGCTAGCAAGTGCCGGCCTGCTGACCATTGGTCTGATTGCGGGTGGCTACCTGCTTGGCGATGGTCTGCTGCGTGCAAAAATGGCGGACCGCAGCGTTACCGTGCGCGGGCTTGCCGAACGCGACGTTACCGCCGATCTCGCGACCTGGACCATTGCCTACAGCGCCCAGTCGACCGACCTGCAGAGCGCGCAGGCCGATATCGACCGTGACACGACTGCCATCACAACCTTTTTCAAGGAGCTCGGTTTCAAGGCAGACGCCCTCCAGCCGACCGGGGCGAATGTGAACCAATATAGCAACAACGGCATCCCCCAATATACCATCCGCCAGCGGCTCAGCCTGCGCACGGTAGATATTGACAAGGCTCAGGCTGCGGTCGCAAGGCAGTTTGATCTGGTTCGCCGGGGCGTTGTGCTCGAAGACGGTTCCGGGATGAGCTATACCTTCACCAAGCTCGAAGATATCAAACCCGAAATGGTGGCTGAAGCGACGAAGGATGCGCGCAAGTCCGCCGAACAATTCGCGGAAGACAGCGGAACGGATGTTGGCGGCATAAAATCCGCTACCCAGGGCTATTTCAGCATCGACAGCCGCGATGGCGATGCCGGCGGTTATGGCGTCACCGACACGCCCTACAAGAAGGTGCGCGTGGTGACGACGGTAAATTTCTATCTCGATTGACGACGTGACGACTGGCTGTCCGCAAACTGGCCGGTGCCTAGCGAGGTCTATTGCTCGACGCTGGTCAGCAGCTGCGACAGATAATGTTTTGCGGCCTTTGCCGATGCGCTGTCCGGCCCGAATTTGACCGCCTGTTCCCAGTTGCTCTTGGCATTGACGACGTCACCGGCTTCATAGGCGATGTTCCCTGCTTCCAGGGCAATCGCCGGGTCGGTGATCGCCAGCTTGGCGGCCACGGCAATATCCGATTTTGCCCGCACAAGGTCCCCCGTTCGCCTCGCCAATGTAGCCGACAGCAACCAGCCGAGCGGGTCCTGCGGCACAAGCTTGTGAACGATGGAAAATTCCTCTCTGGCCTGGGCATATTGATCCAGCGCCACATATACGCGGGCCTTGTCAAGATGCACTTCACCCTTGAGCAGATCGTTGAGTGTGTTTTGAGCCAGTGCGAAATCAAAATATTTCAATGCCGCGGCATGATCGCCTTGCGCGAGCGCCGCGTTGCCGGCCTGCGACCAGAAAATGGCAGCACGTTCGTCGCCCGCGGTTTCCGCCCCCTCGGCCGATTGGACGAATTCCGGAACCGCCTTGGTCCAGTTCTGCAGTTCCGCATAGGCAAAGCCCAGGCAATTGCGGGCGAGATAGCCGCCGCCTTCGATCTGCCATTTGTTCGCGGCAAGCAGGCCATTGCCCGGATCCTCTGCCGCCTGGTCGACGCATTGATTAAACCGGCTGTCCAGACGGTTCGTCGCTTCCGCCGGGGTGGGCTTGACCGGTGTCGGGGTTCGGGCTTCCGAGGGACGGAGCACGGGTTCAACCGGCGATCCGAAAGGGGTAGCCGATTGTATCAATAGAGGCAGGAGAAGCGACGAAATCATGGAGGAAATTTCCGTTCAAGACGTGAGGGAAGGAATCCGGTTTTCAGTCCAGTCGCGCGACCACATCAATCAGCAGGGCAATGTCTTGGTCCCGCGACAGCCGGTGATCGCCGTCTTTTACCAGATGGACCTGCACATCATCTGAACGGATTTTCCTGGCTGTCTCCAGACTATATTCCCATGGCACATCAATGTCCTTTTGTCCGTGCAGCAGGCGCACCGCGCCATCAAAGGCAATTTCCTTGTGCAGCAGGCGGCTGGCCTCGCCGGATTGCCAGAAGATCTGGGTGGTGACATAGGGATCATCCGAATAGGCGCTGGCTTCTTCCAGCTTGCCGTCACGCAAGATGGTCATTTTCTGTTCCTGCGTGAAGCCCCAGTCGGTGAAATCCGGAGCCGCAGCAATGCCGACGAGATTTTTGATCCGCATCGGACGCGATAGGGCGACCAGCAGCATCAACCAGCCACCCATCGAAGAGCCGACCAGGGTGATGGATCCCGAGGTCAGCCGGTCGATCAGGAACAGCACGTCATCGCGCCAGCCGGTCAGGCTTTGGGTCTCGAACGCGCCGCCGCTGGCCCCGCATCCGGCATAGTCGAGCCGCAGCATCGCCCGTCCTCGCCCTTTTGCCCAAGCGTCCAGCGCCAGCGCTTTGCTGCCTTCCATGTCCGACATATAGCCGGGCAGGAAGACCAATGTCGTGCCTTTCACGCCGGGCCGGGGCGGCGTATAGCAACAGGCCAGCGTTACGCCGCCGGGGCGGTCAAGATACAGAATCTCGTCTTCCATTTGGTCCCCATTTCATGCCCCCGCGAAGGTGGGGGTCCATCTCCCGACCTATAGCCAAAAAATACCAAGTGAGAAGGTGCAGTGATCGAAAGTCCTGTCGCAGGCCTCCAGCTCTCCCCATTTCAATGGCTAGGGTCAGAAACTCGTCAGCAAATATGTACTAGGCGACCGCAAAATAGACGATGGTCAGACAGAGAAAGGCAATGATCATCATGCCGACATTGGATATCAATGGCGCCTTTGGTCGAGGAAATAATGCAGAAAGTTCGGATGGAATTTCACCTTTGATCCCAAGTTTCCATTTCGGTCGATCCTTGATGCCATCCTCGAGACCGAAGACGTGAGATTCGCCCTCCTTCCCGCGGTACACCAGATCGCCGAAGAAAAAGGGTTCGCTGCGCCATTGCTGTTCATAGAGCAAAAAGGTCTTGCCAATCACTTCGATCCGGACCGGCCGTTTCAGGGCATTTTTGCCATCAATAAGCCATGCGTTCGCAGGTTCCGACATTGGTGGAGCCTAAATTAACTTTGATGGGAGTGCACCAAAAATATTGCGGGCTTTCAACCGGGCAGAAAAATTTGTTCGATAGTCATATCGAACAGATCGGCAATCTTGAAAGCGAGTGGCAGGGAGGGATCATATTTTCCGGTTTCGATGGCGTTCACGCTTTGCCGCGAAACCCTGAGCTGATCGGCAAGGTCGGCTTGCGACCAGTTCCGCTCCGCGCGAAGCACCTTGAGCCGATTTTTCACGCGTTGAGCCCCCGAAAGCGGTAGAAGAAATAGCCAAGACTCCAGCTTCCTATCAACACACCGGCTAGCTCATCTCCCGACAACGCGGGAAAGACTCCATCGAACAAACCCCATATCACGTTCGTAAAAAGGGTTGTCACGACGGCGATGATCGCTCCATTTGCCATCAGCTGAAAATAATAATCATCAATCCTGCGCCGGTCGAGAGCCGCACCTGATGTTGCGAAAAGCGCAAGGAAAAAGACCATCCCGATCAGCAATAACAGTCTCGGAAACAGCGGAACCGTTGAAACCAGGCTATCCCCCGTGCTCGGATGATTGAACGCCAGGATGCCGATGCCAAACAGCAGCAGCAATGCAAACAGCCAGTCCGGCTTGATCAACCTGCACAGCTTGCGCCACAAGCCGGGTCCTTGCCTGCCGCTCGTCACAGGACCCACAGAAACAGGATGGTCAGGGCGGCCCACATGGTGATATTCTCATGCGGCGTCATTGTCCGGCTCGAACAACGTTTCAATTTCATGGCGATTCTCCATCAAGCAACATAGACATTATGTCATGCTTCCTTGACGTATCTGGGCAATTCGCAGTGAAATGTCAAGGGTCCCTTACATAAAATTTCATAATGCCGCTTTGGCTTTCTCCTATGTTCCCGGCCTCCCCCTGATTTGGTTGACTTGAAACCCCAAAAGACTAAGTCCGATCGAGGTCGATGAAGGCAGCTTTTTTCGCTTCGTTGGCCCAGACTTTGACAAAATGTGAAATGACCCGAGCCCATGACCGAGATGATCAAGATCACCCTTCCCGACGGTAGCACGCGCGAAGTAACATCGGGCACCACCCCCGCCCAGATCGCGGCGGATATCGGGCCTGGCCTTGCGAAAGCAGCGCTTGCCGCGAAGATTGGCGGCGAGTTGCGCGACATCATGCGGCCGCTCGAGCAAGATACCGAACTGGCACTGGTCACGTCACGCGACGAAGCCGATGCGTTGGAGCTGGCGCGTCATGATTATGCCCATGTGCTTGCCGAAGCGGTCCAAAATCTTTTCCCCGGCACACAGATCACCTTTGGTCCTTCGACCGAGGACGGATTCTATTATGACTTCGCCCCCGCCGGCGACCCGTTCACCGACGAGGACCTGCCGGCCATTGAGGAGGAGATGAAACGGATCATCGTCGCCGACAAGCCGCTGCGCCGGGAAGTCTGGGACCGCGATGCCCTGATCTCTCGCTGGCAGAAGGATGGCGAGACGTTCAAGGCCGAATGGGCCGCCGAACTGCCGGAAGGCGACGAGATCACCGTCTACTGGTCGGGCGACAACTGGATGGACATGTGCCGCGGCCCGCATCTGGCCTCGACCGGCAAACTCGACCCGCAGGCGTTCAAGCTGATGCGCGTGTCCGGCGCCTATTGGCGCGGCGACCAGCGCAACCCGCAGCTCTCGCGCATCTACGGCACCGGCTGGCTCAACAAGAAGCAGCTCAATGCCCATCTCATGCGGCTGGAAGAAGCAGCCAAGCGCGATCACCGCAAGCTCGGCCAGGAAATGGACCTGTTCCACTTCCAGCACGAGGCGCAGGGCTCCTGCTTCTGGCACCCCAAGGGCTATTTCATCTGGCGCGAGCTGGAACGCTACATGCGCCGCCAGCTCGACAGGGCCGGCTATGACGAGATCAAGACGCCGCAGCTGATGGACGTCAACCAGTGGGAGAAATCCGGTCACTGGGGCAAATATTCCGAAAATATGTTCGCCGTGCCGGACGAGGTTCCACATGCCGATGGCGAAGGCCCGGTTATCACCGGCACCGCGGACATGATGGCCCTGAAGCCGATGAACTGCCCGGCCCATGTGCTGGTTTTCAAGCAGGGCATCAAGAGTTACCGCGACCTGCCGATCCGGATGGCAGAATTCGGCTGCTGCCACCGCAACGAGCCGCATGGCGCGCTGCACGGCCTGCTGCGCGTGCGCCAGTTCACCCAGGACGACGCGCATATCTTCTGCCGCGAGGACCAGCTGACCGACGAGATCGTCGCCTTCTGCGACCTGCTCGATGCAGTCTACCGCGACCTCGGCTTCGGCGACTATCAGATCAAGCTGGCGCTGCGCCCCGACGAGCGCTTCGGCTCGGACGAGGAATGGGACCGGTCCGAACAGATCCTGCGCGACGCCGTCGAGCAAGCCGGGCGCGCCACCGAGGCCTATGGCTGGGAAGAACTGCCCGGCGAGGGGGCCTTCTACGCGCCCAAGCTCGAGTTCCACCTGACCGACGCGATCGGCCGGACCTGGCAGGTCGGCACGATCCAGGCCGACACCGTACTACCGGAACGGTTGGATGCCAGTTACATCGGCGAGGACGGCAGCCGCCATCGCCCGGTCATGCTGCACCGCGCGATCCTGGGGACGTTCGAACGGTTCATCGGCATATTGATCGAACATTATGCCGGAAAGCTGCCGCTGTGGCTCGCACCGACGCAGGCTGTTGTTGCCACGATCGTGACCGATGCCAATCCGTATGCCGAGCAGCTGGTGGAAAGGTTGAAAGCCGCCGGAATCCGGGTCGAGGCCGATCTGCGCAACGAAAAGATCAACTACAAGGTGCGCGAGCATTCGGTTGGCAAGGTGCCGAACATCCTGGTGGTCGGTATGCGCGAAGCCGAGGAAGGCAAGGTCGCTCTGCGGCGACTCGGCCAGAAGGAACAGGAATTCCTGACGCTCGATGAAGTCGTGACCATGTTGCAGAAAGAGGCTCTTGCCCCGGACTTGCAATCGGCAGCGCAATAGCGATATTAACCCTCAAGCTGTTGCATCCAAACCACGGCTTGCGGGGCTTATATCTCTTTCATGATCAAGAAGGCTTTATTCCCGCACGCTTTGCGGCTAATGAGCCAGCATAACCAACCACTCAGGAGTATTTAACATAGCTGCACCCCCTCGCCGCCCCACGCCGCCCGTAAAAGGTGGCCCGCGCTTCAACGATCTGATCAATTCCGATACCGTCCGGGTAATCGACGACAAGGGCGAGAACCTTGGCGTGATGAAAACCAGCGAAGCGATCGAGCGAGCGGCAGAAGTAGGACTCGATCTGGTCGAAGTCTCTCCCAATGCGCAGCCACCGGTTGCCAAATATCTCGACGTCGGCAAGTTCAAGTACGAAGCCCAGAAAAAGGCCAATGCCGCGCGCAAGACGCAGAAGGTCCAGGACGTCAAGGAAATCAAGATGCGTCCGAATATCGACGATCATGATTATGATGTCAAAATGCGCAATGTGAACAAGTTCATCGACAATGGCGACAAGGTGAAGGTCACCCTTCGGTTCCGCGGTCGGGAAATGTCGCACCAGCAGCTCGGCATGGCCTTGCTCGTTCGGGTGCAGGAAGACATGAAGGAAACCGCGAAGGTCGAAGCCTATCCGAAGCTGGAAGGCCGGCAGATGCTGATGGTGCTCAGCCCGAAATAGAGGCCTTGCCTAGCGGGCGTCGATTCGGGCGATCCAAAGAAATGCGCAGCCGACCACCAGGGCGGTGACTGCGATCAGGATTTCAAATTCGTGGTTTACCATGTATCCCTCTGTTGCTGCCCCACCCCATAGCAGGGCGAAGCTAACAGCGGGTTAAGCAACCGCGCGACTCAGGACACCGGCCTTGCCCTGTACTGGGCTGGGAAATACCGCTTCAGATTGGCAAGCTTCGGCTTGTCCCAGCGGACTATATAGTGCTGGCGCGGGTTTTTCTGCATGAAGTCCTGATGATAGGCCTCGGCGGGATAGAAGGCCTTATAGGTCTCGATCCGCGTCACGATCGGTTTCTTCCAGTAACGTCCTTTCTCGAGCTGCGCGATATAGGCGCGAGCCGCCTTTGCCTGCCCGGCGTTCACCGGTACCAGCGCGCTGCGATACTGCTTGCCGCGATCGGGACCCTGGGCGTTGAGCATTGTCGGGTCGGCAACGACCGAGAAATAAATCTGCATCAGCTTGCCATAGCTGATCTGGCGCGGATCATAGACCACGCGCACGGCCTCTGCATGGTCGGTGAGACCGGCACTGACCAGCTGGTAGGAAGCGCTGCGCTTGGTGCCGCCATGATAGCCGGAGGAAGCGCTGATCACGCCCTTGCTATGTTCGAACACACCTTCCACGCCCCAGAAACAGCCGCCGGCAAAAATCGCCACGGCGCGCTTTCCGCTTTCGTTGGCATCAATCTGCGGCATCGGGATGATGGTCGCCTTCTCCGCCGCATGGGCTTCCGCGACCAAGGTGACGCCGGATGCCGGGTGGGTGGGTCCGGTGGACTGGATACCCGCCCAGACCGCACCGAACGCGGCAAAGGCGAAGCCAAATGCAATCGCTCTGGAAAGGACCGGGTTCATGACAGCCTAGCTGAGCAACTGGCTGGCAGCACTCACGGTAGACGACAGATCATTGCCGAGGTCCGAGCGTTGCTCTGCCGGCTGCATAAGAAACAGCATCAGCGCGCCGGCGAGGAAGCCGCCACCCAGGCTGTACGTCAAATCGGATTTGAATATTTTCATCATCTTCTGTTCCTTGGGGCTATCTGTTTGTTCGAAACATCCCGCCTGTTGGTTACAGTGTCTAATATAGTTTCCCTGTCGCCGCTGTGAACCTGATCACAGGGGCATATTCAGTTTGGCGGCGAAAAGCTTTTCTATCGACCCGCGATCATCGCTCGTGATCCCTTCAGCGCAAGGCCGAGCAGGCGCGCTGGATCCGGGTGCAGGCTTCGGTCAGCATTTCCTCTGATGTCGCATAGCTTATCCTGAAGGCCGGCGAGAGACCAAAGGCCGCGCCATGGACGGCGGCGACCTGCGCCTCGTCCAGGAAATAGGCAATCAGATCCTCGTCGGTCTCGATCACTTGCCCCTTGGGCGTTGACTTGCCGATCACGCCGCTGGCATCGGGATAGACATAAAAGGCACCTTCCGGTGTCGGGCATTCCAGACCCGGCGTATCGTTCAGCATCGAGACCACCAGATCGCGGCGCCGTTCGAAGGCGGCGTTGCGCTCGACCAGGAAATCCTGCGGGCCGTTGAGCGCGGCCACGGCGGCGGCCTGCGAAATCGAGCTCGGGTTTGAGGTCGACTGCGACTGCAATTTGGCCATTGCCTTGATCAGCCAAGCCGGACCGCCGGCATAGCCAATGCGCCAGCCGGTCATCGCATAGGCCTTGGAGACTCCGTTCACCGTCAGCGTGCGGTCGTAGAGATCCGGGCAGACCTGCGCGATGGTGGCAAAGGCGAAATCGGCATACCAGATATGCTCGTACATATCGTCGGTCATCACCATCATGTTCTGGTGGGGCAGGATCACGTCCGCCAGCGCCTTCAGTTCTTCCGCGCTATAGGCGGCACCGGTCGGGTTGGACGGCGAATTGAGAATCAGCCATCGGGTCTTGGGGGAGATTGCCGCTTCCAGCTGGGCCGGGGTGATCTTGTATCGCTGGTCCGCCCCAGCCTCGATGATCACCGGCGTCCCGCCGGCGAAATTGACGATATCGGGATAGCTGACCCAATAGGGGGCCGGGATGATCACTTCATCGCCCTCGTCCAGCGTCGCCACCAGAGCGTTGAACAAAGTATGCTTGCCGCCATTGTTCACGGTAATCTGGTTGGGCGCATAGGTCAGGCCATTGTCGCGCTGGAACTTGCCGATGATTGCCGCCTTCAGCGCCGGCGTGCCGTCGACGACCGTATAGTTGGTGTCGCCATCGCGAATCGCCTGGATCGCTGCTTCCTTGACAAAGTCCGGCGTGTCGAAATCCGGCTCTCCCGCGGACAGGCCGATGACGTCCACGCCCGCCGCCTTGAGTTCGGAGACCTTCGCCGACATGGCGAGCGTCGCCGATGGCTGGATACGGCCGAGAGCTTTGGATATATTGGTCATCGGAAGTCCTGTTGCAGGGAGTTGGCGCGGCCTTGCCTAATCAGAAACTTGTTGCACCGCAACACCGCTATTGGCCTCAGCCGCGTTTTTTGACAAATTCGGCGCGCAGCACCAGACCCTTGATGCCCTCGTGCCGGCAATCGATCTCCTGCGCGTCGCCGGTCAGCCGGATCGACTTGATCAATGTCCCGCGCTTCAGCGTCTGGCCGGCACCCTTGACCTTGAGATCCTTGATCAGGGTGACGGCATCCCCGTCGGCCAGCACATTGCCCACCGCGTCGACGACTTCCGGTCCGCTCGAGCGGGCCGCCGCATCCTCGGGGCTGAGCCACTCGCCGCTGTCCTCGTCATAGACATAGTCGCCCGGGCCTTCGCTCATCACAGCGACTCCAGCGCCTGGCGCATGTCGGCGATGATATCGTCGATATGCTCGATCCCGACCGAGACCCGGACCACGTCCGGTCCGGCTCCGGCGGCGACCAGTTCCTCGGCCGAGAGCTGGCTGTGGGTGGTCGAGGCGGGATGGATGATCAGCGACCTGGTGTCGCCGATATTCGCGAGATGGCTGAACAATCTGACCGCACTGACCAGCTTGACGCCCGCATCATAGCCGCCCTTCAGGCCAAAGGTGAACACCGCCCCGCCCTTGCCGCCGAGATATTTCCGGGCCAGCGCGTGATATTCGCTGTCCGGCAGCCCGGCATAGGAAACCCACTCGACCTCGTCCCGGCCCTGCAGCCATTCGGCCAGCGCCAGCGCATTGTCGCAATGGCGTTCCATGCGCAGCGCCAGCGTTTCCATGCCGGTCAGGATCTGGAAGGCGTTGAACGGCGCCAGCGCCGGCCCGAGATCGCGCAGCGACAGCGCCCGTGCCGCCAGGATGAAGGCCATCTCGCCAAAGGCCTCGGTGAATATCTTGCCGTGATAGCTGGGGTTGGGCTGGTTGAGAAAGGCGAACTTGTCGCTCTTCGTCCAGTCGAACTTGCCCGAATCGACGATCAGGCCGGCGATCGAATTGCCGTGGCCGCCGAGAAACTTGGTGCCGCTTTCGACGACGATATCCGCGCCATGCTCGATCGGGCGGCAGAGCACCGGCGAAGCCATGGTATTGTCGACGACCAGCGGGATGCCGGCCGCGTGCGCGACCTCGGCGATCGCCGCGATATCCTGCACCACGCCGCCCGGGTTGGCGAGGCTTTCGATGAAGACGCAGCGGGTGTCGTCGGTAATCGCATCGCGCACCGCGCCGACATCGTCGGCATCGACAAAGCTGACGTTCCAGCCGAATTTCCTGACGCTGTGGCCAAGCTGGTTGAGCGAGCCGCCATAGAGCTTCTTCGCCGCGACGATATGCGCGCCGGGGTCCATCAGCACGTGGAATACCAGCAGCTGCGCCGCATGGCCGGAGGCCACCGCCAGCGCGCCGACACCGCCCTCCATCGCCGCAATCTTGCCCTCGAGCGCACCATTGGTCGGGTTCATGATCCGCGAATAGATATTGCCGAAGGCATCGAGATTGAACAGGTCGGCGGCATGGGCGGCATCGTCGAACACATAGGATGCAGTCTGGTAGATCGGCGTGATCCGCGCATTGGTCGTCGGGTCCGGTTCGGTCCCTGCGTGGACGGCCATGGTTTCGAGGCGGGATGTTTCGACAGGATCGGTCATTGGGGGACTCCGTTGGAAGGGTCGTCGTTGGCTATGGGATCGCCGCCTTTTTTACCAGAGACTTTGCCGCTGCGCCGGAAAAAAAATCGCCAGGGTCACACGGGTCACACCCCCTGAAGCGGAAAAAGCTGTTGCGGCGAGCGAGGCTTGTCTTTTCAGCAAAGCCCTCCATTTGCGGGCAGCTCTGACAAGGGCGACAGGGCTATTGGACGAAATTGGGAGGAGCGGAGCAGGGGCGCGACGCACCGGCGCGGTGCGGACAAAAATAGGCCAGTCGCACTCCCCGACACGGTCGAACGGAACCGCATGGAGTACTGGCGCAACATTTCATATAATCGCGGCAAGAGCATGAGCGCGGTATACCGCATGGCAGGGGCTGTAGGAAAGGGGGAGGTATGCAATATCCTCTGTAGCCGGACAAAAGCTTCTGGAGTGAGGGACAAGAGGTTTTAGAGCACTGGAAATCGAGATATCCGTCCTCGTTGCGAAATATTTCCGCAGTGTGAGTGGTGAAAATCTGACATTTGGCACCCGCACGGCGTACGACCGCTTCCGCCCCAATTTCGGCCGTTCCTGATATCCCGCTTCTAGCGTCCGCTAAGGGCGCAAAAGCGGAAACCATATAAACACTCATTTGGCTTTCGTATAAGCACCCCAAATCCATTCGAGCGCAAATGATGCGAGTGCCAGTCCAATCGCAATATAGCTGATGTGAGGCACTTTGAGTGGCCCCAATGACAATATTTCAAAGCCGACCAGCGCGATTGCCAAGGCTCCAATCAAAAATATCGGGCCGGTGAAATAGCAGTGAAGCCTCCCGCAACGCGCTGCGTTTATGACGCAACCGATGCCCATCCACGCGTAGGAACCGATCATCATCCAAAGAACAATTGTTGCGTGCCAGTAAGATTGAACGATATTGACAGAAAAAAGAACGACAATGGGAATGCCCCATAAATAAAGGAACGGTAAGGGCTTTCGGGCAAAGTCTTGATCTTGTTGAGTGAGTTCAGTCATAAAATAACCTCATGCCTAGCAACAACAAGCCGAACCGCCATTGGTCTGCGCTTCCTGAATGGGCGGACAAGCAATGGTTCCGAACGAACAGAACACACAGCAATGGCCCTTGTTCGGGCGCAGAACAGCGGCACATCCCTTGCAGTCATAAAAGAACTGGCAAGCATCGGTGGGCATGGTTTCTGTTTCAACATGGCCGCATCGTGGACATGTCAGCGTAGAGCGCAATTCCATCAGGACAGTCGCTTTGGCGCTGGGATGAAAGCATAAATGGCACCACCAATAAGCAATGCGATCATTGCAATCGATCCCAGTTCAATCCGAATATTCCCTCCGGAAAATATGGCTGCGGAGGTAAGGCCCAATCCGAGGAACAAACCACAGCACACCGTGCAGATCACACAGCAAACCAAACTACATTTGAGAAAAGACGTCATGACAATATTCCTCCAAGTCTCATCGAAATCCGAGCCAGCGCAAAATGTCACCTTCAAAGCTCGGTAAAATATAGGCCAGAAAAACGATAAAAGCCGAAAGGCCAAACATGATGATCACTCGTTTTCCGGGCCTTCTGCCACCCCAAAATGATGCGATGACACCAAGCGCGATAAACAACAGCGCCCCGATCAGGAAATATTCTGTTTTGTCGGCAAAGAAAATGAGGTTGCCAATAACAGCAGAGCCAACGCCTATTTTGAACAATATGATCGGCAGAACGCAGCAGGAAGCACCAATCAGACCAGCAATGGCACTTGCCAGTCCGCCGCTGGCGGCCAGATTCTCACCTGTCCCCGGCTGAATCGACTGCTCTGTTATCTCGCTCATGAAACTGTTATACGCCCTGTAGTTACTACAGGATCAAGAGATTTATTATGCAGCTCATGAAGCGCGGTAAACTGGCCCAATCCACGGGATGTAATCTGGAGACGATACGCTATTATGAGAAGATCGGTTTGCTGCACGAACCTGATCGAACCGAAAGCGGCCACCGCGTATATTCCGATGATGATCAACGAAGGTTGAAGTTTGTCTTGCGCAGCCGGGAGTTGGGCTTTTCAATCGAGGAGTTACGCGGACTACTAAATCTAGTGGACTCCAATGACTATACATGCGGCGAGGTATTGGATGTAACCACGCGGCACATCGCGGACATTAAGAGCAAAATATCAGACCTTAAGAAGCTTCAACGAATTTTGTCAGACATGTCCTCACAATGCGCCGGAGGCGAGGTTCCTGATTGCCCCGTGATCAACTCGCTGTTTGATGATCAATCGCTGAATTGAGAGTTTCGGCATCGAACAACTAGTGTCCGCATTCGGGATGAAGCGGTCATTGGGAATAGGGATTTTCTACGTCAGCTTCCCACCCAGTTTGCGACTTAGGGTCGAAGTCTCGTTGAAAAAAACACAGCCATTCCGCTCGCGCCCCAGTTGCGGAAATACATGCAAACGCACATTTCTGTCTGATCGGTCAAGGAACCTTTACCTTGTCGTCCTCCATTTCCACTAAGCCCATCCGGTTGCCCGCGGGGTCAAGGAATAGACCAAGCACAACGACCCCAGAAACCTCGAAGCGAGGCGTATCAATCGTTCCGCCAGATTTAGCTATTAGGTCTAATGTGGCTGACACATCAGGCACGCCCATATAGATGACCTTATCAGCAGGATCTTCTCTAAGAGCGCCTGCAAGGTCCGGTGCATTTCCAGCTATAAAGTTCCCAGTTTGGTCACAGGGCCATTCAAACACTGCTTGGTAAAACTCTGCAAGGTTCGCTTCTTTTGGTCCAGCAATGTCAAAAAATACAATCGGCGCAGGCATAAGTTTCTCTCCGGATATATCCCTATTGGATACTATTGTATATCACGCTTGCACGGTGCCTTGCTATCCAAAACCATTCGATTGGTATGATCGCATAATAATTGAGTTGGGACCGTCCGCAATCCACCCAACTCCAGACGTTCAACCCCCCTTATACTCAGTGACCAAATGTCAGGTTGTGACCACCAATTTGGATATGATCAATTCCTTCGCCGGCGTCACCTTTCCACTGACCCGGTAGTTTAGTTCAACCTCCTCGATATCGAAGCCATTAAACAACACGCGGATCTCCGGCACAGCGTTCAGCGACAGAACATACCGACCCTGAGTTGATACTAAGCGGTCTCTCAGAACGGTAAAACCAGCCTCTGAGAATATGTCTTACCCATGATCATCGGTGCAGCCCCAGCAGGGCCGATCGAGATAGAACAGCGCGTCCGGCCGACTGTCGTATTTGGCGATCAGCTCGGCATAGCCCATGCATTCGATGATCACCGATGCCAGACGCCCATGCACATCCTGAAGCATCGGTTCGCCCCTGCAACAAATCCCCGGTACGCGCGTTCTCTCTCCATGACGGAGATATTCACCGGACCCGACAGCATATCCTGGGCCGAGGCGCTGTGGCGGCTGGGCGCGGCGACATTCTTGCCGTTCCTGATCGGGCTCGAACGTTTCATCCGCCGCAAGCCGATTGATTTCCGGCCGTTCGTGATCATCTCGGTCGGGGCGTGCGGGCTTGCGATCGGGGCGATGGAACTGGTTGAGTCGACCTTTGATCCGCAAACCCAGATCGATCCCAGCCGGATATTCGAAGGCGTGATCACCGGCATCGGCTTTCTTGGTGCCGGGGCGATGTTCCGGGAAGGCAGCTTTGTCCAGGGTGCCGGCTCCGCTGCCTCGATCTGGGCGGCGGGTGCCATCGGGCTGGTCTGCGGCTTTGGCGAAATCTGGATAGGGGCGATCATCACCGGCATCGTCCTGACCGTGCTGATCGCGAGCGCCCCGTTTACCGCCCATTGGGATCCGGCCGACGAGAAGGATCCGTCAGCGCCCTGATCGGGGCACAATCACCATCAAACCCAAGCGAAAAGGAGATGAAAATGCCAGCCAAATCGAAAGCACAGCAGCGCGCCGCCGGAGCGGCGCTGTCCGCCAAGCGCGGCGAGACCAAGGTCAGCGAACTGAAGGGTTCCGCCAAAGACATGTATGACAGCATGACCGAAGACGAGCTGGAGGATTTCGCCAGCACCGACCGCAAGGGCCTGCCCGATAAGGTCGAGGACGACGACTAGCCCGCGCCCGCCGCATTCACCCCGCCCACAAACCGCACGAAAAAGCCGGGCGGAATCGCTTCCGCCCGGCTTTTTTTCTGTCTCTGTGGACCGGCCTTACCAGTAAGGCGTTACCGTCCAATATTCATAGACGCTGGTCTGATAGTCGCGGTCATAGGGACGATCGTCATCCTTGCTGTCGAAGCGCGGCGCGTCCATCAGCTGCTCCTTGGTCACGTCCAGGCAATAGCCGCCCAGCTCGGTGTCATAGTCCAGCTTTTCCCAGGGAATGCTGTGCTTCTCGTCGCCGATACCAAGGAAGCCGCCGGCGGAAATGATCACATCGGTGACATTGCCGCGCCGCTTGTCGATCAGCAGCTTGTCGACCTTGCCGATCTTTTCCTTGTCGGCGCCATAGACGGTCGTGCCGTCGACGCGGTCGCTGGCAATGACGGTTCTGTCTCTTTCTTCCTGTAACAACATTGTTTTCTCCTCTCAGTTTCAGGGATAGCCGCATGGCGGCCTCCAGGGAGGGGGAAAGGCCAATGCCATGTGGCTACATGAAACCAACGGGCGGGCAGGAAGATCGTTCCGGGGCGATCGGTAATTTTTTGTGGTCGGGACATCCCCGTCGCCCATGGCAGGGAAGAGGCGGGACAGCAGTCTGCAAGTTTGGCTAGGTCTCGCGGTGCAGCGCGCCCCGAACGAGTCCCCGCACGCTGTTGCCCAGCCAGAAGCCACCGGCGAGATCGGCTGCGGTCAAGTCGGCCTCGACCGCCTTCTCCTGTTCCAGCAGTTCGCCGCGCAATATGCCCGGCAACAGGCCGCGCGCCAGCTTCGGAGTCAGCAACTTGCCATCCCGCTCCAGAAACACATTCCAGATCGCGCCCTCGGTGACATAGCCGTCGCCGTCGACAAAGATCGGCTGCACGCCATCCGCCAGTCCGTCCGCTTGATAGACACGCCGGTCGCTGGTCTTGTGGTGGAGGCGGAAGTCCCGGTTGTCAGCCTGCATTGGCACCAGCTGGCACGGGACCGGCTCGACCAGCGGTTCCGGCAGCGGCCTGAGTTCGATCGCGATCGAGCCTGATGCGGCCAGCATCAGCCGGACCATCGCCGGCGCTTCCTGATGAAAGGTGATCGCCTGAATGGTATTGCGCGCGGCGTGGCGGTCAAATTCATATTCCAGGGCGCGGGCGCTGGCCTTCATCCGCTCGAGATGGGCTTCCAGCCGGGCGATCCCGCTTGCCGGATCAAAGGCCATGGTCTCGACCAGGTCGATGCGGTGGCCCTCCGGTGCGTTGACATCCACTTTCGCAAATCTCCCCTTGGCGAGGCATTCCCGCCATTCGTCATCCCCATTCGAGTCCGCCACTATGCCAGAGCCGAGGCCGATGGAAAGCGTTTCTTTGCCCTGTTCCAGAAAGAAGGTGCGGATCGCGACATTGAAGGCGGCATCGGACCGGCCATCCCTGTCCGGGGCATCGATGCGGCCGATCGAGCCGCAATAGATGCCGCGCGGATCCGGCTCGAGCTCGCCGATAATCTCCATCGCCCGGATTTTCGGGGCGCCGGTGATCGAGCCACAGGGGAATATTTGGCGGATCACGTCGATCGCATCACGGCCGTCCTGCAGCTGCGCGGTCACGGTCGAGGTCATCTGGTGGATGGTCGGATAGCTTTCGACATGGAACAGTTCCGGCACTTCCACGCTGCCCTGCCGGGCCACCCGCGAGAGGTCATTGCGCAGCAGGTCAACGATCATCAGATTTTCCGCGCGCTGCTTGGGATCGCCCTGCAACTCGGCGCGCACGGCGCTGTCGGCTGTTTTGTCGGCGACCCGCGCCGCGGTCCCTTTCATCGGCCTGGCGGTGATCCGCCCGTCCTTCAGCGCGAAGAACAGTTCCGGGGAGAAGGACAGGGTCCAGTTCTGCCCGTCGAATATTATTCCGCCATAGCCGGCCCTGGCCCGGTCACGGATCGCGGCATAGAGCGCCAGCGGGTGACCGGCATAGCGGGCGATGGCGCGGAAGGTCAGATTGGCCTGATAGATATCGCCGGCCACGATATAATCCTGCACCTGCCGAAAGGCGCCGCCATAATCTTCGCGCGACAGGGTCGGGTGCAGCCTGCCCAGCCAGGCCCCGTCGGGGGAAGGCAGCAGTTGCACCAGTTCGTCTGACGACAGACTCTCATAATCCTTGAACAATCCGAACCAGAGCAAGGGGGCGGGCATGCCCGGCGGAAACCGGTTGGCGAGCCGGGCTTCGAGCACCAGACCTGCTTCATAGGACAGAAAGCCGGCCGCGTGCAGCCCCTGCCCACGGGCGGCGGCAAGCCGTTCGAGACAGGATTCCAGGTCCGCCGGACTGTCGGCCCGCAACACCGCCACCGGATCGCGATAGAGCCGCGCCGGTGCCCCGCCACTCTCTCGCGCATCATCGAGCAGGACAAAGGGATGGTCGGTACGAAACATGCTTCCCTCTAATTGCTTTTGCCACGCTTCGTCCATAAACATCGCAAATCAGAATGGCGGGATGGATTTATGAGGAACAAATGGTTGCCGGGCATGCTGGTGGTGGCGGCGATGGCCGCAATGCCCGGACCGGGACTGGCAGAGGAGGTTGCGCCCAAGCCTGCCGCGCTGGTCGCTGACCAGATTCCAGCCGTGCCGCTGGACATGGTCGAACGGACCCGTCCCTATATGGAATATCGCACCGCTGCCTTTGTCGACTGGGACCCGAAAACAGGAGCCATGCTGGTGTCGACCCGCTTCGCCGACACCAGCCAGCTGCACCGCGTCGCCGCCCCAATGGGCCAGCGCGAGCAGCTGACCTTTGCCAGCGAACCGGTCTATTCCGCCCAATATGCACCCGACGGATCGGCGCTGCTGTTCCAGAAGGACAGCGGCGGCAACGAGGTCAACCAGATCTATGCGCTGGAAAGCGGTCTTCCCCGGCTGCTTACCGACGGCGCAAGTCGCAACAGCCTGGGACCCTGGTCGAGCAGCGGCAAGCTGGTCGCCTTTGGCTCGAACAAGCGCACCGGGCTCTACAATGACATCTATCTGATGGACCCGGCCCGTCCCGAGAGCGCCCGGATGCTGATCGCTTCCACCGGTGGCGGCTGGTTTCCGATCGATTTTTCGCCGGATGACAAGCAGTTGCTGGTTTTCAACTATGTCTCGGTCAGCGACAACCAGCTTTATTTGATCGACCTGGCGGCCGGCGCGGCGCGCCAGCTGACCGACAGCAGCAAGCCGGTCGGATATGACGGGCTGAAATTCGCGCCGGACGGCCGACTCTGGGCGGCATCCGATTTTGGCAGCGATGTCAAGCGGCTGGGCGTTGTCAATCTGAAGACATCGCTGTTCGAACCGCTGGTCGACGAGAAAATCTGGGATATCACCGATTTCGATATCAGCCAGGACGGTCGCTGGATTGCCTTCGAGGTCAATCAGGCCGGCCGTTCGCTGCTCAAATTCTATGACATGCAAAACGGCGAAATCCGGGCGGTTGACGCCCTGCCAGCCGGTGTGATCAGCGGCGTCAAATTCGCGCCGTGGGGAGAATTGGGGATCACCCTCAACAGCAACCGGACCGGTACCGACGCCTATAGCGTCAATCCGGAAACGCTGGCGATCACGCGCTGGACCAGGAGCGAGACCGGTGGCCTGGACAGCGCCGCCAATGTGGCGCCGGAACTGGTCGAGATCGAAAGCTTCGACGGCGAGAAAATGTCCGGCTATCTGTACCGGCCCGATCCCGTGCGCCACCGGGGCAAGCGGCCATTGATCCTCAGCATCCACGGCGGTCCGGAGGGTCAGGCCAAGCCGCATTTTCTGGGGCGCAACAATTATCTGGTCAACGAGCTTGGCGTCGCGCTTTTCTATCCCAATGTCCGCGGATCCACCGGCTTCGGCAAGCGATTCGTGGCGCTCGACAATGGCCCCTGGCTGCGGGAAAACAGCGTCCTCGACATCGGAGCCTTCCTGGAACATCTGCGCCAGGACCGGAAGATCGACCGCAAGCGCATTGCCGTCACCGGCGGCAGCTATGGCGGCTATATGACACTGGCGGCCATGCTGCGCTACGGTGGCCAACTGAAGGCCGGGCTGGAGGTTGTCGGCATTTCCAATTTCGTCACCTTCCTGGAGAACACCCAGGCCTATCGCCGCGATCTCAGGCGGGCGGAATATGGCGACGAGCGCGATCCCGCGCAGCGTGCCAAGCTCCAGGAGATCAGCCCGCTGATCCGGGCCAGCGAGATACGAATCCCGCTCATGGTCGTCACCGGCGAAAATGATCCCCGCGTGCCGGAGAGCGAGGCCGAGCAGATCGTCTCCGCGGTGCGCGCCAACGGCCGGCCCGCCTGGCATCTGCTGGCGGAAAATGAGGGTCATGGCTTTCGAAAAAAGGCCAATGGCGACTATCAATTCTGGGCGAGCCTGCTGTTCTGGCAGAAATATCTGCTGGACGACGGAAAATGATCAGGAGGCAGGGCGGATGACAAGCGGATTGGCCGTCGTCGCTGATACAGCCGGTGCCGCACGCCCGTGACACGCAGGCCGGCCCGGATCATCTTTCTCTATGCCGTTGCCTTGGCGGTCGCTGCCTTTGCGCTGGAATGGCTGCAATATCAGTATTTTGCCAAAAGCTATCCGCTGGAAATCTATGTCGTGCTGATGGCGCTCGCCTTTGCCGCACTCGGCATCTGGGTGGGTCACCGGCTGACCGCACAGAAGCCGCGCGGGCCTTTTGAACGGAACCGGGCGGCGCTGCAATCGCTGGGCATCTCGGGACGGGAGCTGGAAGTGCTGGAAGCATTGGCGGCCGGGCAGTCAAACAAGCAGATCGCACGAACGCTCAACATTTCGCCCAATACGGTCAAAACCCATGTCGCGCGACTTTATGAGAAATTGCAGGTCAATGGCCGGGTTCTTGCCATAGAGGAAGCGCGGCGGCTGCGCCTGATCCCCTGATATATTCGGGTGATTCCTGTCCAATCACCCTTCCGGGTGATTTCCAAAGCTCCTTGTCATTGGCATAATCGCGACCGGAATGGAGGGAAGATCATGCAAAAAATCGCCTTAACCTATGGAATCCTGTCGGGAACCATTACCATCGCCGTACTGATCCTCGGGCTGGTCCTCAGCGAAGGGGGCAGCTTTCTGGCATCGGAACTGTTCGGCTATCTGACGATGCTGGTCGCGCTGTCGATGATATTCATCGGCATCAAGCGCTATCGCGATCTGGAAATGGGCGGGGTGATCCGGTTTATACCAGCCTTCACCATGGGACTTGCCATCGCAGCCATTGCCGCGCTGATCTATACGCTGGTGTGGGAACTGTATCTGATGGCCAGCGATTATGCGTTCATCGACAGCTATGTGAACAGCGCCATCGAAGCCAAGAGGGCAGCCGGCCTCGCCGGCGAAGGGCTGGCGCAGGAAATTGCCGAGCTGGAAGAGATGCGCAGCAGCTATGGAAAAATCTATATTCGCATGCCGATGACCTTTCTCGAAATATTCCCGGTCGGCCTGGTCATCGCAATCCTGTCGGCAGCGCTGCTGCGCAATCCGAAGATCCTGCCGGCCCGTCAATGATATACGCAAGGAGAATGAACATGAAACTCGGAGCCTTTTCAATCAGCCTGTCGGTCAAGGACCTGGCACTTTCCCGAGCCTTTTACGAGAAGCTGGGGTTCAGCAAATTTCATGGCGAGGAAGAGCAGAAATGGCTGATCCTGAAGAACGGAGATACGGTGATCGGCCTGTTCGAGGGCATGTTTCCGAAGAACATGCTGACCTTCAACCCGGGCTGGGATCAGGACGCGCAGAATATCGATGATTTTGACGATGTCCGGGAGATCCAGAAATCCCTGCTGGCAGCGGGACTGACGCTCGAGAGCAGGGCCGAGGGGGAAGCGGGGCCGGCGAGCATCGTGCTGACCGATCCCGATGGCAATCCGATCCTGATCGACCAGCACAGGTGAGCGGCTAGTTCCGCAAATTGGGGTGGTTCCCGATACTTGCTCGGATCGCGTCCAGCGCCGGTTTGCGCATTGCCGATTTCTGGTAGGCATAGGCATGGCCCGGCAGCTTCGCCAGCTGTCCGGCGATCGTGGTGGCCTGAGCGACGACCTGCTCGGGTTCGGCCAGCGTATCGAGATAGCCGGCTTCAACCGCGCCATCGGGATCATAGATGAAGGCCTGGATCATCGCCCGGGTCTGATGCAGCGGGCTGAGACGGTCCCGCGCCAGCTCGACCGCAAAAACAGGCAAAGTCATGCCGGTGATCGATTCATTGGCGCCGAGCTTGAATTCGCCTGCGGTCCCGATCCGGGTGTCGCAGGCCATCAGCAGGAAGACGCCCATGGCTATGGCATGGCCGGTGCAGGCGGCGACCACCGGAAGCGGTCCGCCATAGAGACGCAGCACCAGTTCCGAAGCGCGGTCGAGCAGGCGAACGGAATCCTCGCGGGTGAAGCTGCCCATCATGCCGAGGTCGAAGCCGCCGGAGAAGCGCCCCTCGCGGCCGGCCAGCACGATGGCCTTGGCATCCGCCTCGGCCTGGTCCAGCGCCGCGTTCAGTTCCTCCATCAGCGCGAAATTGATCGCATTGGCCTTGCCATCGTCCATGGTGATCAGGGCCACGTCATTCTGGATATCGACGGTGATGCTCATGGTCTCGTTTCCTTGCGGTCGGTTTAATCGGTCAATTAAATCTATGCGCAAAATCCGGCAGGTCAATCGCAAAATCGGCGGGGCAGAGCGCATCCGGGCAGATCGGGGGCGTAGAGGCGAAGATGCCGTAGCGGCGGATGGTTCAGGCCAGCGATCCTAATATTTTTGACAAGCGGGCGACATCCTCGGGATCATGATAGAGGCCGAAACCGATCCGCAGGACGTCGCCGCGGACATCGGTCATCACATTCTGCTCCGCGAGCGCGGCGTGGAGGGCCGCTGCCCGATTGCCCCTGAAAGCCAGAAAGCGGGCATGGGGGCCATTGTCCAGAGGGTTGAGCAGGTCGAAACCGGCCATCGGACTCTCGTCCAGAAACCGGGCCTGCAGGCCCGCGACATGATCGGAAATCACCGCCGTCGTCAGTCCTTCACTGCGCAGCATGGTCTGCACGGCGTTGAAGCGGTACAACCCGGAGGGATCGAAGGTGCTGCCGAGGAAGCGGCGGCCATCGGGTGCATAGCCGACATCGCCGGGCGGCAGCGCCAGATCGTCGAACGCAGCGTACCAGCCGGTGACCACCGGCCGTTCGGCATAGCCGGGCGGCGCGTGCAGGAAGCAGGCGCCTTCCCCGGCCATCGCATATTTATAGCCGCCGGACAGGTAGAATATCCGGTCGGCAATCCGCGACAGATCGGTCTCGACCGCCATGAAGCCATGATAGCCGTCGATCACCACCCAGGGACCGTCGGGACGGGCCAGCGCGGCCAGTCCGTCAATGTCGGACAGGATGGTGCCGGAATTGAACAGCAGCTGGCTGGCGAAGATCAGGTCGAATGCGCCGGTGCGGGCGGTTTCGAGCAGGCGCTCTGGCGGCACGGTTTTCAGCAGGACCTCGCCCGCCTCCACCCAGCGGGTCATTTGTCGGCGAAAGCTGTGAAACTCGCCATCGGTCGCCAGCACCCGCAGCGGTCGGGCCGGATGCGCCGATACAAGGCGTACCAGGAAATCATGGGTATTGGGGGCGAAGCAGAGCGTCGCGGGATCGGGCAGCTTCAATTCATCCGCGACATGTTGCTGCGCTTCGGACCAGACAGGCCCCATGATCCTGTCCCATTTGTGGTCCGCCAGCGTCGCCGCGTCCTGCCAGGCGGCAAGATGACCGGCATGGCTGGCATCGGGCCAGAGATGATGGCTGTGCGCGGCGAAATGCAGGCGGTCGGGATTGGCCGTCAGGGATCTGGAAAACAGATGTTTCCAGCTCATAGCTGGGTCCGCAGCGACCATAATTCCGGAAAGGCGCGCTTGCCGACGGTGCTCTGCAGATAGGAGACGCCGGCGGTACCACCGGTGCCCATCTTGCCGCCGATGATCCGCTCGACGGTCAGCACATGCTTGTGCCGCCAGGTCGCCATCGCGTCATCAAGATCGACCAGCTTTTCCGCCAGCTGATAAAGTTCCCAATATTTTTCGGGGTTGCGATAGACCTCCAAAAAGGCCGCCTCAACCTGCTCGGACGGCTGATGGGGCCTGGCAAAGTCCCGGTCGAGCAGCTCCGGCGCGATTGTGAAACCGGCCCGGGCCACCGCCGCGATCGCATCGTCCCAGATGCTCGGCTGGTCGAGCGCGGCCTGCATTGCCGCCTGCGCCTGGGGCCGGTCGTCCTGATATTTCAGAAAGGCCTTGTCCTTGAGGCCGAGCATATATTCGACGGTGCGGAACTGGTCGGACTGGAAGCCGGAACTGGGCCCCAGCACATGGCGGAAACGGGTATAGTCGCTGGGCGTCATCGTCGACAGGACATCCCAGCTGAGCGTCATCACCGCCTGGATCCGGCTGACCCGCGCCAGCGCCTTGTAGGCGGGCACCAGCGCGTCGGTCCGGATCTGCTGTTTGGCGAGCCGCATCTCGCGTATGATCTGCTTGAGCCACAGCTCCTTGGTCTGGTGGATGATGATGAACAGCATCTCGTCGTCGAGATCGGAGCGGGGATGCTGCGCGTCGAGCAGCGTGTCGAGCGCGAGATAGCGCGCATAGGTCATCGGAACAGGTTCGGTCATGCGCAAGTGTAACGCCGCGATCAGATTATGGGAAGAGCGAGATTCGGGACCCTATCCCACCGCTTCGCTCTCGCGCCGCGAGATGCGGATACCTTCCTCGGCGGTGGTCAGGCCCTCGCGGACCAGCGCGCGAGCTGCGGAGCCGAGATTGGGCTGGCGCAGGAAGGCATGGGAGGCGATGCGCGCCTCGTCGCCGCCATCATTGATCAGCTTGCGGAGCGTGTCGTCGATGCGGATCGCCTCGAACACGCCGATCCGTCCCTGGAAGCCGGTCTGGGCGCAATGGTCGCAGCCGGTCTCGCGGTAGACCACCGTGCCATTGTCGAAGCCCAGCAGCGAGGCAAGAGAGCCGTCCGCCTGGATCGGCGTGCGGCAATGTTCGCACAGCTTGCGCACCAGCCGCTGGGCGATCACCGCGCGCAGGGTCGAGGCGAGCAGGAACGGCTCCACCTTCATGTCGCGCATTCTGGTGATGGCACCCACCGCATCATTGGTGTGCACGGTGGAGAGCACCAGATGGCCGGTGAGGCTCGCCTGCACCGCGATCTCGGCGGTCTCGCGGTCGCGGATCTCGCCGATCATCACCACATCCGGGTCTTGCCTCAGTATGGCTCTGAGCCCGGCGGCAAAGGTCAGGCCGACCTTGGCATTGACCTGGGTCTGGCCGATGCCCTCGATGGCATATTCCACCGGGTCCTCGATGGTCAGGATATTGCGGCTGCCATCGTTGAGCTGTTTGAGCCCTGCATAAAGCGTGGTGGTCTTGCCCGAGCCGGTCGGGCCGGTGACCAGGATGATGCCATTGGGTTCGCTCAGCGCATCGGTCAGGATTGCATGGGTGCTTTCCGACATGCCGAGCAGGTCGAGCGAGATGCCGGCGCTTTCCTTGTCGAGAATGCGCATGACGACACGCTCGCTTGCCCGGTTTGGCAGGGTCGAGACGCGCACATCGAGCAATTTTCCGCCCAAAGTCAGGCTGATCCGGCCGTCCTGCGGGATCCGTCGTTCGGCAATGTCGAGCCGCGCCATCACCTTGATCCGGTTGACGATCACCCCGGCGACATGCGGCGGCATCCTGAGTTTTTCCGTGAGCACCCCGTCGACCCGCATGCGCACCACCAGCCCCGTCTCATAGGGCTCGATATGGATATCGGAGGCGCCCTGCCGCGCGGCCTCCGCGATGATCCCGTTGATCAGCCTGATGGTCGGTGCATCGTCGGCGCTGTCGAGCAGGTCTTCGGCGCTCGGGATGTCCCCTGCAATATCGTCCAGCCCCTCGCCGGCCAGCGCCATGTCGCCGGCCATGGCCGCGGCCGAGCCGTCCATCGCATAATGGGCGCTGAGCAATTTCTCGAACGCCGGGCCATCGACCAGTTCCACATCGAACGGCAAGGCCAGATAGCGCCGTACCTCGAGCAGGGCCGAAGGGTCGGCGCCGGCGCGCATGGCGATCGCGGCGCGGTCGCCATCCATTGCGCAAAGCAAAATCCCCTGATCGCGGGCGTAGCTGTAGGGCAGGTCGAGCAGGGAAGACCGCAAGGGACTGCTGTCCCGGCCCCCGGCGATGCCCTCGCCTGCAGAGACATTCCTGCCGTTCATCCTGATATGTTCCGGCCCGCGCCAATCCGCCACTTGGCTGAAACTGGTCGACACGAGACCGGAATGTCCGGAAATCCGCCGTGCATCGCGATTATCTTCCCGCTGTTATCCGCATATCGGAATAGGTCTGTAATGTGACGCGACAACGACTCCTGTTTGACAGATAGATTACAGGTACCGCCCTAGAAACTGAGGCCGATGCTCATCGAAAAGCGTGTGCCAACATCATAGGCATTGTTCAGGATTTCCGTCGCGCCCAGAGTCTGCGACTCCTTGTAGTCGGTACCCAGAACGTTGCGGGCTTCGAATTTCAGCTCGAAATCCTGGCCTGCAATATTCATCTCTTCGCGCAGGATGAAATCCAGTTTCCAGCCGGTGCGTTCGATCAGGTCGGGTTGGTCCTGCGGACCGCGTGCAGTGACCCGCGGGCTGTTGTAGGTGAGAAGGACGGTCTGTTGTGACAGCGGACCATCTTCCCGTTCCAGTCCGAATTGCAGATTGGCAACATGGGTCGACTGGCCGGTCAGCCGGTCCCCGTCATCAAACAGGTTCGAGGCGTCGGTCAGCGTCAGCGTCACCGGGTTGATCGCCTGATCGCCCGCGGCCACCTCGATGTCCGACTTGGTGTAGGTATAGTTGGCAGCCAGCATCAGCCGCCTGTCTTCAAAGAAGCTGCCGCCCAGATCGTAGAGCGGGAAATATTTCACCAGTTCGACCTCCGCGCCGTAAAGCGTTGCGGTCGGGGCGTTGGAAAAGCCGGTGAACAGGGTGCCGCCGCCCTGGACGAAGGCGACATTCTCGATCGGATTGTCGATCTTCTTGTAGAAGCCGGCGAGCGTGATCCGCTCGCCGCGACCGATATAATATTCGTAGCGGCCTTCGAAGTTAAGCAGTTCGCTGTCGGTCAGCAGCGGGTTGCCGATGAAAGTCCGGTCGGTGTCGAGGTCGAGAAACTGCTGCGGGGCCAGTTCACGGAATTGCGGCCGCGCGATCGTTTTTGAGGCCGCGAAACGCAATTGCATATCCTCGGCAAAATTCCAGGTGAGCGTGCCCGCCGGCAACCAATAGTCATTGCTCAAACCGGTCGCGGGAAGCGCGGTGCCACCCTGCAGCAGAATCGGCAGGACCGACTGCTGGGCATCTTCATAGCGCACGCCGACATTGAGTCTGAGCCCGTCCGCAAGCTCCGCGTCAAACTGGCCGTAGCCGCCATGGACTTCAAGCTTGGCTTCATAGGCCGGGACCGATGTCTGGGCGGCGACTTCGCGCAATTCGATCTCATGGGTAAAAATATTGAAATCCGACAGCAGGAAATCGATCCGTTCCTGATCAATCGGATTGGGCAGGCCGTTGACCGGCACGAAGCGGAAATCTCGCCGCTGCGCCTGGCGATCGTTGAGATAATAGCTGTAGCCAAAGGTGAAATTGATCGGAACGCCGATATTCGTCTCATAGCCGAGATCGACACCGGCGCCATAGACATCATCGTTCAGATCGCTGAACTGCACCCGGGCGGATTCACCCGGCGAGGTCAGGTCGTTGACGAAATCATTGGCGACAATATCGTCAAAGGCGTAGCTGTAGGTCCGCTGATAGGGCGCATCCCGTTTCGAGTTTGCCCAGGATCCGCGAACATCCAGCGAAATTTCGTCAAACTTGAATTCGCCCACAAATTGCGTGGTGAACAATTGCCGTTCGAACCAGCTTGTCCGTCCCTGGTTGAGCAGCGTTTCCTCGTCGACGTTGATCGCATCGATGCCCGCCTTGATCGAGGCCTCTTTCGAGGTGTCATGGATATAAAGATTGGTGAAGCGCAGCTTGTGCTCCCCGATTTCGGCAGACAGGCCAAGCAGGCCATTGACGACGATCCGGTTCTCGGTCGTCACGAAGTTGAAATTCTGGTCAGGGCGCAGGCCGGCTTCTCCGTCGATGTTGACGATGCCCTGCGACGTTTGCTGGATGCCGCCGCGCGTGCGCCAGCTGTTGTCAAAACCCGCGGTGGCCACGACACCGATGAAGGCGTCGCCGACATCGAAGCTGGTTCCGCCGGTAATGTCAGCCGAGAAATTGGCCGGAATATCTCTGTTGCGCTGGATCAGGTTGGTTTCGGCATTGTTCAGGCTTGCCGCAAATTCCTGCAATTGCAGGCTGGTAAAATCAGTGCCCGTGGAGATCGGAATATTCTGGGCGAGCGCATTTGCCAGACCGCCTGGGATATCGCGCAGGCCATCATCAAAGCCAATGATATCGGTGTCGGAACCATCATAGGTATAGCCAAGCTTGCCGGTGGTTTCGCTGTCGCCGCTCACGCCAAAGCCGATTTTCAGAAACGGCTCCTCGGGCGTGGACTTGGTCGTCAGATTGATGACCCCGCCGCCAAATTCGCCCGGATAATTGACCGAATAGCTTTTCTGCACGACCGTGGAAGCGATCACGCTGGTCGGGAATAGATCGAGCGGCACGACCCGGCGGAGCGGTTCCGGCGATGGCAGAGGCAGGCCGTTGAGCAGGGCGAGCGAATAGCGTTCGCCAAGCCCGCGAACGAACACAAAGCGGCCACCGACCACGCTGAGGCCCGTGACCCGTTGCAACGATCCGGCGATATCGCCATCGGCTGCGCGCGCGATTTCCGCTTCACCCAGAACCGACACGACTTCGGACGTCGCGCGAATGGGATTGGGAATATATTTGCCGCGAACAATGATTTCCCCGCTGAAG
>Ga0209024_1000661_pt1 | contig 48769 bp, 44 predicted proteins | sample AutmiccommunBRH5_FD_187380 | JGI IMG/M metagenome (GOLD analysis project Ga0209024, IMG submission 187380) | Deep subsurface microbial communities from Mt. Terri, Switzerland - Autotrophic microbial communities BRH/5 (SPAdes) (version 2) | ecosystem: Environmental > Aquatic > Deep subsurface >... | reverse complement strand
TGGAGCGTACATAGCGCAGGTCGGTCTTGAAGCTCTGCGACTCGCCGATCGGCAGCACATGGACCAGGCTGAGGTTGTGCTGGTCGTAGATGCCGTCCAGCCCACCGTAGTAGTAGCTGGTGGCCAACTGTGGCGACCAGTCGTAGCGCCCGCCGGCGAAGAGGAACTCGTCGCTCGTCGTATTGCTGCCAAGGGTGATGTTGCGCAGCCCGCCGTTGAACACCGTCATCTCTTCGTAGTTGGAAGAGTCGCGGTAGCTGGTGCGATCCAGCATGCCGAGATCCAGCGTGAGGCCTTCGACGTCCTTGCTCTGCAGCCAGGCGCCGCGATAGATGTTCGGCAGCAGGCGGCTGTCGTTACGCATCAGCACCGGGATCACCGGTTGCAGCGTGCCCACGTGCAGCGTGGTGGCGGACAGCTTGGCCTTGGCGGTCAGGCCCGCCGTGCCGTAGTCGTCCGCCGGTTCACCGGAGGCCGAGCGTGGCAGCAGGCCGGTGCCACCGCGACCGGAGCCGGAGTCGAGCTTGACGCCGAGCAGCCCGATGGCATCCAGGCCAAAGCCGACCGGCCCTTCGGTGTAGCCGGATTCCATTTTCAGGATGAAGCCCTGGGCCCACTCCTCGGCCTTGGACTGGCCGTCCCCCGAACGGAAGTCGCGGTTCATGTAGAAGTTGCGCAGTTCGACAGCGGCCTTGCTGTCTTCGATGAAAGCGGCGCTGGCGGGGCCGGTGGCGATCACTACGGCGCCGCCGCAGAGGGTGTGGCAGAGGGATTTGTGGTGCAGTCGCATGGTGTTTCCTCTTGTTGTTGTTTTAGGCCGCTCTCGGGCGGCTACAGGGCATAGAGCGAAAGGCGTGCCAGGCGCGGCGCTCGAGTGGCCACCCGCCGCAATGGCGCGTGGTAGAGCGGTCTATGGGCGGTTGGCTGGGCTTGCCGCGCGGGCTGCGGTGCGTCCGTTGGGCTGGACATGTATGGCGGAAGGCGGTGTTCTGCGGGGTCGAGGTGTCCAGTCGGGCAGACTGGGCGGCGCCGGCGGGGGAAGCCGGCGCCGGGTCAGGTCAGCGCTTGCCCCTGCGACTCTTGACGCAGACAAAGCTCTTCGCGGCGTTCACGTCGCCCTTGCCGACGTACTTCGGCCAGCCGGGGTATTCGCACAGCGGGCGGGTGCGGCCGGGCACGCCGACGCTATCGGCAACGACCTGCCGGCGCGGCGCACGGCCCTGTTCGACCCAGTCTTCCAGCGCGGTCAGCGAATCCCAGGCGGCGTTGAACACGGTGCTGGCGGCGTGGCCGTAGCCGGGGATCTCGTAGTAGCGCAGGAAGTGCTTGGTCTTGCCGGGGCCCATGTCGCGGCGCACGCGCTCGTAATACTCGGCGGTGGCGCGGGTGCTCACCAGCTGGTCGGAAGTGCCGTGGGCCATGAGGATCTTGCCGCCGTTGCGGGCGAATGCGGACAGGTCGGTCCGGTTGACGTCCTGGCGCAGCGACAGCTCGCTGATGCGCGCCTGCCATGGGCCGGGGTTCTGCGGGTCGAGGGTCAGCGAGTTGAAGGTGGGGTTGCGCGTCACGAAGAAGCGCACCCATTCATCCCAGAAGCCGGAATGGTAGGGCGCGCCCTCGGCGAACCCGGTGCCGTGCACCGGCATCGGGTAGCTCGGCTGCAGGGTGTTGAGGCCGAGGCGGTTGACCACCAGCTGCAGGCCTTCACCCGGCCGGCCGAGGTCGGTGCCCCAGGTGTTGAAGCCGGGGTAGTGGGTCTCGCCGCTGGCCAGCGGGAAGTTGAAGCGGATCGGCGTGTTGAACACCCGCAGCGCCTGGATCTGCGCATCCGACAGGCAGCGCTGCGAGGTATCGGCACCGCCCGGGCAGCGCAGCGGTTTGCCGTCGAGCCTGGCGCGGGCCGGGTCGAACCGTGCATTGCACGCGGCCTGGTGGCTGATCACGCCATCGCGCACGCCGTCCAGCCCGTCACAGGCCTGCATCGCGGCTTCCAGCAGTGCGGCGCGTTTCTCCAGGCTGGGAAAGGCGCCGGGCTGGGCGAGGGCGCGGGTGATGCGGCCGAACTGCAGGTCCAGCGCCAGGGCGTTGTAGGCGGGGTAGAGGACGATGGTGCCGTTGAAGTCGGTCGGCCATTGCTGCACCACGGCCAGCGCCTCGCGGCCACCGGTGGAGCCGCCGGCGAAATAGCTGCGCTCGGGCGCGGCGCCGTAGCGTTGCTCGATCAGGTAGACGGCGGCATCGCGGGTTTTCTTCAGCGCGTCGTGGGCGTAGTTGGCCAGGGCTTCGTCGTTCCAGGCAAAGGCGCCGGGGCTCAGCGGATCGGCGACATGCCCGGAATCGCTGCCGAACACCGCGTAGCCACGGCCGAGCGGCGTGGGTTGATCGACGGGGCCGGCGGGTACGTTGCCGGCGACGTTCGGCACCGTGCCGTTGTAACCGCCGCCGCCGAACATCATCGCCTTGCGGTTCCACTGTTCGGGCAGCACCAGGCGCATGCGTATTGCCGGTGCGGCGGGGTCGACCGGGCGAATCTCGGCGCTGAGGTCGCAGTAGGCGCCAAACGTCTGCGGTGCGCTGCCACCAGCCGCGATAGGGGTCGCTGCGGTGACGCGCGCACCGCTGCTGGGCAGGCCGATGGCCTGGGCCGGTATCTCGCGGCCAAGCAGTTCGGTGCAGGTCGCCGCCTGCACGGATTCGGCGGCAAGTAGCGCCAGCGCCAAGGGCGTCAGGCACAGCGCGCGGCGGGTAAACGGATTGCTACGGATAGGCATCATTGGGGCTTCCTTCTTGTTGTTGTCGAGCCGGTGCGCCGGGTCGGGCGCATAAGCGCTCAAGCCAATGACATGCCAGCGGGCGGAAGGAGGGGAGAGCAGGCGATAGCCGGTCATCGCCGTCAGGGCGAGGGCTCTAGGGCGGGGATGCAGAAGCCGTTGGGGGAGGCAGAAGATGTTCGGCGCGGCGGAGCTCAGCTGAAGCGATGTCCGGCGCGCTGGACGACTGTCCGCCTCGCCGGACACTCGGGTTGCTAGTTGTAGCGGCCGTTGATCCCGCCGACGCTGTAGCGCCCGGCGCCGAGCAGCAGGATGGCCAGCGAGCCGAACAGGAACAGACCCTGCAGTTCGATGGCCCAGCCGCCCATCGGCCCGATGTCGAACAGTTCGGCCCGGTGCGCCAGCGCCAGCGCGACGACCATGTTGCCCAGCATCAGCAGAGCGCCGAGGCGGGTATAAAGGCCAAGGATCACCAGCAGCGGCCCGACCACTTCGCCCAGGAACACGCCATAGGCGAGAAAGGCCGGCAGCCCCATGCCGGCCAGCATGCCGCCGATACCGTCGACGCCATGCAGCAGTTTGTGGATGCCATGCAGCAGCATCAGTACGCCGACCGAGAGCCTGAGAACGAGTTTGCCTGCATCGTCTGTCATCTTCGCGCATCCCAGTTGCGGCGCCGGAAACCGGCGGCCTGAGACCAATGTAGATCAGCCGCTGTGACATTGCCGCGTCGTCAACGACGGCCAAGCCGCGGGTTAGACCGCTCAGCGCTGGCTCAGGCCATGCTGCTGCAGCTTGCTGTAGAGGCTCGCGCGGGAGATGCCGAGTTCCATGGCGGCGCGCCGCCGGTTGCCCTTGCAGGCGGCCAGTGCGCTCTGCAAGGCGCGCCGCTCGGCCTGGGCGAGGGTCTGGGCCAGCGGTTGCAGCGGCAGTTCTTCGCTCGGCGCGGCCTCGGTCGGCAGGGCAGCGCTTGGCGCGCTTGACGCATAGGCCGGCGCATCGGCCGAGCGCGCCTGTTCGCCCAGCAGCGGCAGCAGGTGCGCGGCCTGCAGCTGCGGGCCGTCGGCGGACAGCTGCGCACGCTCCAGCAGGTTGCCCAGCTCGCGCACGTTGCCGCGCCAGGGTTGCGCGCAGAGCAGCGCCAGCGCCTCGGGGCTCAGCTCCATCGGCGGCTGCCCGGAGCGGTTGGCGATGTCGTCCAGCAGGTGCTCGACCACGGCGGGGATGTCGCTGGCGCGCTCGCGCAACGGCGGCACGCGCAGCGCGAGGACGTTGAGGCGGTAGTAGAGGTCGTCGCGGAACTGGCCGGCGGCGACCTTGGCTTCCAGGTCGATATGCGTCGCGGCGATCACCCGCACGTTGAGTGCCTTGACCTGATTGGAGCCGAGCGGCTCGACCTCCTGTTCCTGCAGCACGCGCAGCAGCTTGGCCTGCAGCGGCAGGGGCAGGTCGCCGATCTCGTCGAGGAACAGCGTGCCGCCGTTGGCCACCTCGAATTTGCCGATGCGCGCCTTGCGGTCGGCGCCGGTAAAGGCGCCGGGGGCGGTGCCGAACAGTTCGGCCTCGACCAGGCTTTCCGGAATCGCCGCGACGTTGACCGCGACGAAGGGCCCGCGCGCCCGCGGTGAGAGGTTGTGGATGCCCTGGGCCAGCAACTCCTTGCCGGTGCCGGTTTCGCCACGCAGCAGCACGGTGGCATCGAGCTGCGCGGCACGCCGGGCCTGGCGCTTGATCTCGCTGGCGGCCGGGCTGTTACCGATGAAGCCGGCGATGGTGTAACGCGCCCGGCGCGCCTTGGCCAGCTCGTTCTGGGTGGCGACCAGCTGGGTCTGCAAGCTGGTGTACTTGGACATCAGCGGCTTGAGGTGGCGGGCGCGGTCGAACAGCACGAAGCCCAGCGCGCCGACCAGGGTGCCGTCCTCGTCGCGCAGCGGAATGCGGGTGACGACGAAGTGCTCGTCGCCGAAGGCCATCAGGTCGATGATGCTCGGCAGGCCGCTTTCCACCACCTCGCGCAGGCGGCTGGCCGGCAGCACTTCCTCGATTTCCTTGCCGAGCACGCTGGCCGGATCGCGAATGCCGACCTTCTCGGCGTACTTGTCGTTGATCCAGACGATGCGCGCCTGGCGGTTGACCGCGATGGTGCCCTCGCACTGCGCGTTCAGATGATCGAACAGCAGTGGCATGGCCACGGCACGGAAGCGTTCCGGCGAAACGCCGACGATCAGGCCGTGGTTGTCGAGTGCGTCGCGGGCAATGCTCATGGGCAGTCAGGGTCCGTTCTGGGGCGACCGATTATGGTTGGCCCCGGCTGCCACGGGCAAGGCAGCCGGGGGCATGCTCACGGCTGGGAATACACTTCGTTCGGCAGCCAGGTGGCCAGCGGGGCGAAGTAAAACACCAGGGCCAGGCCGATCAGCTGAATGATGATGTACGGCAGCACGCCGAGGTAGACATCGCGGGTGGTGACGCCCGGCGGGCAGACGCCCTTGATGTAGAACAGCGCGAAGCCCACCGGCGGGGTGAGAAACGAAGTCTGCAGGCAGAGCGCGAAGAGAATCGCGAACCACAGCGGATCGACGCCCATTGAGAACAGCACCGGCGCCACCAGCGGCAGGATGATCAGGGTGATCTCCACCCAGTCGAGGAAGAAGCCCAACAGGAAGGTGATCGCCAAGACGGTGAGCAGCACGCCGGTCTGGCCGAACGGCAGGCCGGTCAGCGCCGCGCGGATCACGTCGTCGCCACCCAGGCCGCGCAGAACGGCGGCGAATACCGTGGCGCCGATGAAGATGCCGAAGATGAACGCAGCGGTGCGGCTGGTCTGGTACAGCGCATCCTTGAGCACCGGCAAGTTCAGCCGGCGGCTGGCCGCTGCCATCAACAGTGCACCGAAGGCGCCGACGGCGGAGGCCTCGGTGGTGGTGGCGATACCGAAGAAGATCGAGCCGAGCACAGCGAAGATCAGTGCCAGCGGCGGCACCACGGCCCAGAACACGTCGAGCAGCGCACGGGCGTCGAGCTTCGGCCGGTTGACCGGGGCCGGGGCGAAGTCCTTCTTCAGCCAGGCGGCGATCACGATGTAGAGGATGTACATCAGCGCCAGCATCATCCCCGGGATCAACGCACCCATGAACAACTTGCCCACCGAGGCTTCCGAGGTGCCGAGGCGGTCGGCCATCAGCACCAGCATGATGCTCGGCGGAATCAGGATGCCCAGCGTGCCCACCGAGCAGGCGGTGCCCACCGCCAGGCTCTTGTTGTAGTTGGCCTGCAGCATCGGCCCGATGGAGAGCATGCCGAGCAGCGCCACCGAGGCGCCGACGATGCCGGTGGAGGCGGCGAGCAGGATGCCGACCACCACCACGGTCACCGCGTAGCCGCCTCGCAGCGGGCCGAGCACACGCACCAGGCTGTGCATCAGGCGCTCGGCGATGCCGGAGCGGTCGAGCATGATGCCCATGAAGATGAACAGCGGCAGGGCCACCATCAGCTCATTGGCGACGATGCCGTAGATGCGCGCGTCGAGCACGCCGATGGTGCCGTCCCAGGTAAACCAGAGATTGGCGTCGAAGTGTTCCACCAGCACATAGCCGACCACGGCGAACAGCAGGCCGATGCCGGCCAGCGACCAGGCGACCGGGAAGCCGAGCAGCAGCAGGCCCATGAAGCTGGCGAACATGGCGATGACGAGGATTTCTTCCAGACCCATGATTGCGACTACTCCATCAGGGCTGCGAACGAGTGCGGTCGCGCTCGTCCGAGGGGGCCGTCAGGGCCCGCGGGAAATTGAACAGCAGGGTGCTGCAGCGCAACGCGCGGGACAGCAGCGCCAGCGCTACCAGGGCGAGGCCGATGGGCAGCACGCTCTTGAAGATGAAGCGATGGGGCAGCCCGCTGGGTGCCTGGGAGCGTTCGTTGTAGAGGTAGGCCTTGTAGGCGTAGGGAATCAGCGCATCGATCATCAGCGCGATCACCGGCAGGGCCAGCAGCACGATGGCGACCAGCTCGATCCAGGCGCGGCTGCGCAGGCTGAAGCGTTCGCTCAGCACATCGACACGCACATGGTCGTCGCGCACTACGGCATAGGCGAGGGCAAGCATCAGCGCGGCGCCGAACAGGTGCCAGGACATTTCCTCCAGCGCGATGGAGCCGCGCGAGAGGGCAAAGCGGCTGAACACATTGGCCAGCACGACCAGCAGCACGGCCAGCCAGAGCCAGGCGCTGGCTTCGCCGATGGCCACCAGCAGGCGATCCAGCGGCCGCGAGATGCGGTTGTACGGCAGCGCGTCGGGCGCTGGCGCATCGGGAGAGACGGGCTTGAAGGACACGGCGGACCTCGAAATCTCGACACAGGTGAAGAACGCGGGCACGTGCCGTGCCCGCCTTAGGCGCAGCTGTCAGTCGTACTTGTAGAAGTCGCGCGGCAGATAGCCCATGCCGTGCCAGATCGAGTGGTGCTGCATGAACTCACGCTGGCTGGTCAGCACGCGCTTGAACATCTCGTCCTTGGCGGCCATCTCGTCGAGCACCTCGTCGGTGACCTTCTGCAGCTCGCGCAGTACCGGCTCAGGCAGCACCTGGGCCTTCACGCCCTGCTTCTGGTAGTCACGCAGGGCGGTCGGCTGGGCCCACTCGCTTTCGGCAAAGCCCTTGAGGGTGGCCGACTCGCAACCCATCTCGATGAGTGCGCGGCTTTCCGGCGCGAGCTTGTCCCAGACGTCCTTGTTCACCAGCAGATGCGAGGTGGTCAGTGTCTGGTGCCAGCCGGGCATGATGTAGTTCTTGATGATCTGGTCCAGGCCGAGCATCTTGTCCACCGCCGGCTGCGAGAACTCGGTGGCGTCGATGGTCTTGCGCTCCAGCGCCTGGTAGATCTCGCCGCCCGGCACCATGGTCACCGAGGCGCCGAGCTTTTCCAGCACCTTGCCGCCGATACCGGCGAAGCGGATGCGCAAGCCATCGAAGTCATCCAGCTTCTCGATGGGCTTGGCGAACCAGCCGGCGCCTTCCGGGCCGATGATGCTGCACAGCATCGGGTGGATATTGCGCTCGGCGTAGATCTCCTCGAGCAGCTTCTTGCCGTCGCCCTGGTAATACCAGGCCAGGTGCGCCGGCGGCTCCATGTTGAACGGCGCGCCGGAGTACAGCGGCAGGGCCGGGATGGTGCCCTGGTCGTAGCCAATCCAGGTGTAGCCGGCCGGGTACTTGCCGCTGCTCACCGCATCCATGATTTCGAACGGCGGCACCAGCTCGCCCGGCTCGTAGTAGCGCAGCTGGATGTCGCCGCCCGAGACGGCCTTGAGCGATTCGGAAAGGTGCTTGACTGGTGTGGAGAGGCCGATCAGGTGGGAAGGGAAAGCCAGCGGTACCTGCCAGCGGATCTTTTCCGCGGCGCTGGCGACGCCACTGAGCAGGCTGGCGCCGAGCAGGGTTGTGGCACCGATGGCGCAGGCGATACGGGAGAGTTTGTTCTTGGTCGACATGCAGGTTTCCTTCTTGTTGTTGTTCTGGTGCCCGAGGGCGGACGCGCAACCGCCCGTGGGTCGAGGGCGTTAACAGGCCAGAACAAGAACAGAGGCCGAGCCGATGCTGCCGATTCGGCGCCAGTCTTGTTCTTTGGTTTGTTCTGGCGTCGCAGGGTGGATTGCAGGTTCTGTGCCTATCGCCCGCGAGCGAGGAAAGGCGCGGTCTGCGGCGGCATTCGGATGATTGCAGGGCGATAGCGGTGTCCGCTGCGGCAGACACTGCTCAGGTGAACATGCGGCTGTGTCTGGAATTCTGGAACATGTCCAGTTTCATGGACGGCAGCAATGACTGACAGCTGGACAAACAAAATCCGGCGTTGCGCGGGGCGCGACGCCGGATGAGAGGAGTAGAGCGGAGGGTGTGCGATCAGCTGGCGGCTTGCTTGGCCAGGGTGCTTTCCAGGGCGCTGCGGCAGCGCTCCTCGGCGGTGTCCAGCTCCAGCTGCATCTGCTGGATGTCGAGCAGTTGCTGCTCCAGCTGCTGGCGCCGCTCGGCGATCATCTGCAGCATGATGTTCAGCTGCTTCTGGTTGCCGGCCTTGGGGTCGTAGAGCTCGATCAGCGTCTTGCATTCAGCCAGCGAAAAGCCGATGCGCTTGCCGCGCAGGATCAGCTTCAGCGCGACGCGATCCTTGGGTGAATAGATGCGTTCCTGACCGCGGCGGGTCGGCGTGAGCATGCCCTGTTCTTCGTAGAAGCGGATGGCGCGAGTGGTGATATCCAGCTCATTGGCCAGGTCGGAAATACTGTAGGTTTGTTTCGCCATGATTCTTCCGATCATCCTCTGTCACGCCCGGCGAACCGGGCGCGTGTCTGCCAGCATGCCCTGCCGCGACGGTGCGCTCAGGGGCGTTCGACTGCCAAGGCTACTCCCTGGCCACCACCGATGCACAGCGTTGCCAGGCCCTTGCGAACATCGCGGCGCTGCATCTCGTGCAGCAGGGTCACCAGGATGCGGCAGCCCGAGGCGCCGATCGGGTGGCCGAGGGCAATGGCGCCGCCGTTCACGTTGACCTTATCGGCATCCCAGCCCAATTCCTTACCGACTGACAGCGCCTGCACGGCGAAGGCTTCGTTGGCTTCGATCAGGTCCAGCTCGGCCAGCGTCCAGCCGGCCTTTTCCAGGCAGCGACGGGTGGCGGTGACCGGGCCGATGCCCATGATCGCCGGGTCGACGCCGGCGTTGGCGTAACCGGCGATCTTGGCCAGTACCGGCAGGCCGACGGCCTCGGCCTTGCTGGCGCTCATCAGCACCACCGCGGCGGCGCCGTCGTTGAGGGTCGAGGCGTTGCCGGCGGTGACGCAGCCGTCCTTCTTGAAGGCTGCACGCAGGCCGCCGAGGGATTCGGCCGTGGTGCCGGCGCGCGGCTGCTCGTCACGGGCGAAGGCGACCGGGTCGCCCTTGCGCTGGGGAATCATGACCGGGGTGATCTCGGCATCGAAGCGGCCGCTTTCGATGGCCGCCGCGGCACGCTGCTGCGACTGTGCGGCGAAGGCGTCCTGCTGGGCGCGGTCGATGCCGTACTTGTCGGCCAGGTTCTCCGCGGTGATGCCCATGTGGTAGTCATTGAAGGCATCCCACAGGCCGTCGGTGATCATGGTATCGACGATCTGCGCGTGGCCCATGCGCAGGCCGGTGCGTGCGCCGGGCAGGACGTAGGGCGCCAGGCTCATGTTCTCCATGCCGCCGGCGATGACCACTTCGGCATCGCCGCAGCGGATCGCCTGCACGGCCAGATGCACGGCCTTGAGGCCCGAGCCGCAGACCTTGTTCAGCGTCATGGCCGGTACGGCGTGGGGCAGGCCGGCCTTGATCGAGGCCTGGCGCGCGGTGTTCTGCCCGGCGCCGGCGGTGAGCACGTGGCCGAGGATGACTTCATCGACCTGGGCCGGTTCGATGCCGGTCTTTTCCAGCAGGGCGCGGATCACGGTGGCGCCCAGTTGGACTGCCGGCACATTGGCCAGCGAGCCCTGGAAACTGCCGATGGCGGTGCGGGTTGCAGCTACGATGACGACGTCTTGCATGACGGACTCCGAATAAAAAGGCGCCACGCCGGGGCGTAACGCGAGGGCCAGGCACGCGGCCTGGCTCCGGGAAAGGGTGCCCTCGAACGACAGGGGGCAAGCCGTTGGTCAGCGCGCTGGCAGACCGGTCGATGCCGCAGTATACGGGCGCCTGGGTGACTGGCCAGTGCTGGCGCGCCGCCGGCTCGGGACGTTCGGGACAGGCGGGAAGACGCGGCGGGCAAGGGTTGCTCCGGCGTCATTCCCGCACTCGCTTCAGCGCTGGATAGGGCTGCCGGTGGCCGCTTGCAGCTCCTCGAAGCTGACACCTTCGGCCAGTTCCACCAGTTTCAGGCCCTGCTCGGTGACGTCCAGCACGCCGAGGTCGGTGATGATCCGGTCGACCACGCCGAGGCCGGTGAGCGGCAGGTCGCAGGCCGGCAGGATCTTGTGCGCGCCGCCCTTGGCGGTGTGCTCCATCAGCACCACGACGCGCTTGACGCCGGCCACCAGGTCCATCGCGCCGCCCATGCCCTTGACCATCTTGCCGGGGATCATCCAGTTGGCCAGGTCGCCCTTTTCCGACACCTGCATGGCGCCGAGGATGGCCAGGTTGATGTGACCGCCGCGGATCATGGCGAAGCTCTGCGCGTTGTCGAAGAAGCTCGAGCCGGGCAGGGCGGTGACGGTCTGCTTGCCGGCGTTGATCAGGTCCGGGTCGATCTCTTCCTCGCTCGGGAAGGGGCCGATGCCGAGCAGGCCGTTCTCGCTCTGCAGCCAGACGTCCATGCCTTCGGGGATGTAGTTGGCCACCAGGGTCGGCAGGCCGATACCGAGGTTGACGTAGAAGCCGTCCTGCAGCTCCTGGGCGGCGCGCTGCGCCATCTGTTCACGTGTCCAGGCCATGGTCTCAGCTCCTCACCGTGCGTTTTTCGATGCGTTTTTCCGGATTCGGGTTGTGCACGATGCGATGCACGTAGATGCCCGGCAGGTGGATCTGGTCCGGGTCCAGCTCGCCGGTTTCGACGATCTCCTCCACCTCGACGACGCAGACCTCGCCGGCCATCGCTGCCAGCGGGTTGAAGTTGCGCGCGGTCTTGCGAAACAGCAGGTTGCCGGCCTTGTCGGCCTTCCATGCCTTGACCAGGGCCAGGTCCGCGGTCAGCGATTCTTCCATCACGTACCACTCGCCGTTGAACTGGCGGGTTTCCTTGCCTTCGGCCACCAGCGTGCCGTAGCCGGTCCTAGTGTAGAACGCCGGGATGCCCGCGCCGCCGGCACGCAGCTTCTCGGCCAGGGTGCCCTGCGGGGTGAACTCCAGGGCCAGCTCGCCGGCCAGGTACTGGCGCTCGAACTCCTTGTTCTCACCCACGTAGGAGGAAATCATCTTGCTGATCTGCCGCGTCTCCAGCAGCAGGCCGAGGCCGAAACCGTCGACACCGGCGTTGTTGCTGATGGCAGTCAGGTCTTTCTTGCCGCTGTCGCGCAGGGCGGCGATCAGCTGCTCGGGGATGCCGCACAGGCCGAAGCCGCCGACGGCGATGGTCATGCCGTCCTCGACCAGGCCTTCCAGGGCGTGGGCGGCGCTGGGGTAAATCTTGTTCATGAATTACCTCTACTTGTTGTTCTGTCTGTGCCGGGCGCTACCTGAACGGCCGCCCGACGAATAGGGTTTAGCAAGAACGGTGCCGCTAACCGGCCTGCCTGGCGCGGGCGACCCGCGAACCGCTGGCGCGCCCCAGCAGCTGGCTGATGCGCTGGCCGGCGGCGATCAGTGCGTCGAGGTCGATGCCGGTGGCTATGTCCAGCCCGTTGAACATGTACAGCACGTCTTCGCTGGCGACATTGCCGCTGGCGCCTTTTGCGTAAGGGCAACCGCCGAGGCCGGCGACCGAGCTGTCGAACACCGCGATGCCTTCCAAGAGGCTCGCATAGATATTCGCCAGCGCCTGGCCGTAGGTGTCGTGGAAATGCCCGGCCAACCGTTCGCGCGGCACTTCGCGGGCTACGGTATCGAACAGCGTGCGGGTCTTGCCCGGTGTGCCGGTGCCGATGGTGTCGCCCAAGGAAACCTCGTAGCAGCCCATGGCATACAGCTCGCGGGCCACTTCGGCGACCTTGGCTGGCGATACCTCACCCTCATAAGGGCAGCCGAGCACGCAGGAAACGTAGCCACGCACGCGAATGTCGTGTTCGCGGGCAGCCTCCATCAAAGGCGCGAAGCGTGCCAGGCTCTCGGCGATGGAGCAGTTGATGTTCTTCTGCGAGAAAGCTTCGGAGGCCGCACCGAACACCGCGACTTCCTTCACGCCGGCCTCAATGGCCGCTTCTAGGCCTTTCATGTTTGGCGCCAGCGCCGCATAGGTGACCCCGGCCTTGCGCTGGATCTGCGCGAAGACTTCGGCGGAGCCCGCCATCTGTGGCACCCACTTGGGCGAGACGAAGCTGCCGACTTCGATATAGGGCAGCCCGGTGGCGCTCAGGTCGTCGACCAGACGCACCTTGTCCACCACGCTGATCGGCTGCTGCTCGTTCTGCAGACCGTCACGCGGGCCGACTTCCACCAGCCGGACCTGTTTGGGCAGGCTCATATGTCCTCCAGGGGGTGAACGCTTAGCGAGCCTTCACCCGTGTCGTTGAATTGTGGCGCTGCTGGTGGGCTAAAGCCCACCCTACGAAACCTGCACGCGTCCACCGTAGGGTGGGCTTCAGCCCACCGATGTCGCCGTGTGTCAGCCGAGGCGTCCTACCGGTGGAAAAGCCTGCGGCGTTTTCCACCCTACGGCCTTGCGTTCGTGCGTGGGGTGGACAACGGCGAAGCCTTGTCCACCTTGTGCATCCTTCAGGCCTCTTCCATCTCCAGCAGCACCGCGCCTTCGCTGACCATTTCGCCTTCGTTGCAGAACAGGCTCTTGACCACGCCAGCCTGGGCGCTGCGGATGCTGTGTTCCATCTTCATCGCTTCCAGGACGATCAGCGCGGTGCCGGCTTCGACATGCTGACCGGCCTCCACCAGTACACGCACGATACTGCCGTTCATTGGCGCGGTCAGGCCGCCGTGATGCTGGTGGCTGGCCTCGGCTTCGGCGATGGGGTCGAAGGCGCGCACGGCCAGCCATTCGCCGTTCCACTGCAGATACAGCGCATCGCCCTGGCGAATTGCCCTGGGCGTACGGACGTTCTGCTGCGGTGCTGCCGGGTCGACCTTCAACCGGCGGCTTTCGCCATTGCACTGCAGATGCAGGCTGATCTGCGCCGGCATGCCGAAACGCAGCCCGCTGCGCTTGGACCACGGCGAATGGGCATCGTCGCCGCGTACCTTGGTCGGTTCGGTCTGCACGAAGCACTCCGCAGCCTGCTGCCAGAAGGCATCGGATAGCTCGCCAGCCGGACGCAGCAATTCGCTTTCGTGACGCGGAATAAAGCCGGTATCCAGCTCGGCCTCGGCAAACGCGCGGTGGCCGACGACGCGGTGCAGGAACGCGAGGTTGGTGCGCACGCCGCCGACGGCGGTCTCGTCGAGCATGGCCAAGAGGCGCAGCCGCGCTTCCTCGCGGTTCTCGCCCCAGGCGATCAGCTTGCCGAGCATCGGGTCGTAGAACGGCGACACGGTATCGCCCTCGGCGACGCCGCTGTCGACGCGACGCCCCGGGCCATCCGCCGCTTCACGGTAGAGCTCGAGGGTGCCGGTGGCGGGGAGGAAATCGTTGTCGGGGTCCTCGGCGTACAGGCGCACTTCGATGGCGTGGCCGATCAGTGGCACCTGCTCCTGACCGATCGGCAACGGCTCGCCGCGGGCGACGCGGATCTGCCAGGCGACCAAGTCGAGGCCGGTGATGGCCTCGGTGACCGGGTGCTCGACCTGCAGGCGGGTATTCATTTCCATGAAGAAGAATTCGCCACGGGCGTCGAGCAGAAACTCCACCGTGCCGGCACCAACGTAGCCGATGGCCTGCGCGGCCTTCACCGCCGCTTCACCCATGGCGCGGCGCAGCTCGGGGGAGAGGCCTGGCGCTGGCGCCTCTTCAACCACTTTCTGATGGCGGCGCTGGATCGAGCAGTCGCGCTCGTTGAGGTACAGGCAGTTGCCGTGCTGGTCGGCGAAGACCTGGATTTCCACATGGCGCGGTTTGAGCACGTATTTCTCGACCAGCATGCGCGAATCGCCGAACGACGACTGCGCCTCGCGCTGGGCGGACGCCAGCGCCTCGGCCAGGTCCGCCTCGCGCTCGACCACCTTCATGCCCTTGCCGCCACCACCGGCGGTAGCCTTGAGCAGCACCGGGTAGCCGATCTTTTCCGCGGCGGCACGGAAGGTTTCCACATCCTGCGCCTCGCCGTGATAGCCCGGCACCAGCGGCACGCCGGCTTCTTCCATCAGCGCCTTGGCGGCGGACTTGCTGCCCATGGCGTCGATGGCGGAGGCGGGTGGGCCGAGGAAGATCAGCCCGGCCTGTTCGATGGCGCGGGCGAATTCGGCGTTCTCCGAGAGAAAACCGTAGCCCGGGTGGATCGCCTGGGCGCCGCTGGCATTGGCGGCATCGATCAGCTTGTCGATGCGCAGGTAACTGTCGGCCGGCTTGGCGCCGCCCAGGTCGATGCAGATATCGGCTTCGCGGGCATGGCGCGCCGTTGCGTCGATGGCGCTGTGCACGGCAACGGTGGTCAGGCCCATGGCCTTGGCGGTGCGCATCACGCGGCAGGCGATCTCGCCGCGGTTGGCAACCAGGAGGGTGGTAATCATTGTTGTGGCTCCTGCGTGGCCTTCAGTGGGTTTCCCCTCACCCTAGCCCTCTCCCCGGAGGGGCGAGGGGATGACGGAGTGAGGCGAAGCAATGATGTGGTTTGGTTGTCGGCGGCTTGCCGGATGGAGGCAGCAGGCCGAGCGTCGTGGCGGTGGCCGCGTGGTGCGCTTTGGTTTTTTGGCTGCAACTGCATCGTGCTCCAGACCCCGCACGGCCAAACCCCCTCGCCCCCTTGGGGAGAGGGCTGGGGTGAGGGGGCGATGCCAAGGACCGACACAGCCTCCCGACCACCACACAACGCAACCCTCTCACCGCGCGTACGCGACAACGTATACGAGCGAGCACCCCACAGAAGCCCAGTCATCACGCGCGCTCCTGCCAGGCGGGCGTGCGTTTTTCCAGGAAGGCGCTCAGGCCTTCCTGACCTTCCGAGCTGGTGCGCAGGCGCGCAATGGCCTGTTCGGTGGTCTGGCGCAGGTCGGCGCTGAAATCGCCATCACCCACTTCCAGCAGCAGGTCCTTGCAAGCCTTGAGCGCCTGCGGGCTGTTGAGCAGCAGGTTGTCGACCCACTGCTCGAGCGCGGCGTCCAGTTCACTGGCCGGGTAGGTCTCGGCAAGCAGGCCGAGTTCGCGGGCACGCTTACCGTCGAAGCGTTCGGCGGTCAGCGCGTAGCGGCGGGTGGCGCGCTCGCCGATGGCCTTGACCACGAACGGGCTGATCACCGCCGGTGCCAGGCCGATGCGTACTTCCGACAGGCAGAACAGCGCATCGCTGGCGCCGATGGCCATGTCGCAGCAGGCGATCAGCCCCAGCGCGCCGCCAAACGCCGCGCCCTGCACCACGGCCAGGGTTGGCTGCTGCAGCTCATACAGGCGCTGCATCAGCTCGCCGAGCTCGTGGGCGTCGGCGAGGTTGGCCTGGTAGTCGAGTTTGGCCGATTCGCGCATCCAGCCCAGATCGGCGCCAGCGGAGAAGTGTTTGCCACGCCCGCGCAGGATCAGGAAACGGATGCTGGCATCGTCCTGCACCTGGGCCAGCGCCGCGTTCAGTTCGCCGATCACCCGGGCGTCGAAGGCGTTGTTCTTGTCCGCGCGGTTGAGCCAGAGGGTGGCCACGCCGCGCGCGTCTTTGTTCAGTTCGATGGTCTGGAAATCGGTCATCTCGGCATCCTCGATGGGACTGCAGTCGCCGGCGCGCTTGGCTGCCGACGGCTCGGATTACATGCGGAACACGCCGAAGCGGGTCGGCTCGATCGGCGCATTCAGCGCGGCGGACAACGCCAGTCCCAGCACCTCGCGGGTCTGCGCCGGGTCGATCACACCGTCGTCCCACAGCCGGGCGCTGGAGTAGTACGGATGGCCCTGGCGCTCGTACTGCTCGAGGATCGGCTGCTTGATCGCGGCTACCTCGTCGTCGCCGAGACTCTTGCCGGCGCGTTCGCTTTGCTCCTGCTTGACCTGCGCCAGCACCCCGGCGGCCTGTTCGCCGCCCATCACGGCGATGCGTGCGTTAGGCCACATCCACAGGAAACGCGGATCGTAGGCGCGGCCGCACATGCCGTAGTTGCCGGCACCGAAGCTGCCACCGATGAGCACGGTGAACTTCGGCACCTGGGCGCAGGCCACCGCGGTGACCAGCTTGGCGCCGTGCTTGGCGATGCCGCCGGCCTCGTATTTCTGCCCGACCATAAAGCCGGTGATGTTCTGCAGGAACAGCAGCGGGATGCCGCGCTGGCAGGCCAGTTCGATGAAGTGCGCGCCTTTCTGCGCCGCTTCGGCGAAGAGGATGCCGTTGTTGGCGAGGATGGCGATCGGGTAGCCGTGCAGGTGGGCGAAGCCGCAGACCAGGGTGGTGCCGAACAGCGCCTTGAATTCATCGAACTCGCTGCCGTCCATCAGCCGCGCGATCACTTCGCGTACATCGTAGGGTTGCTTGGCCTGCGCCGGAATCACGCCGTACAGCTCGTCGGCGGCATACAGCGGTGCGCGCGGCTCGCGGGTCTGCAGCTGGCCGAGCTTGCGCCAGTTGAGGTTGGCCACGCAGCGACGGGCGATGGAAAGGGCGTGCTCGTCGTTCTCGGCGTAGTGGTCTGCAACGCCCGAGGTCTTGCAGTGCACATCGGCGCCGCCCAGCTCCTCGGCGGTTACCACTTCGCCAGTGGCAGCCTTCACCAGCGGCGGGCCGGCGAGGAAGATGGTCGCCTGGTTGCGCACCATGATGGTCTCATCGGCCATCGCCGGCACATAGGCGCCGCCGGCGGTGCACGAGCCCATCACCACCGCGATCTGCGGGATGCCCATGGCGCTCATGTTGGCCTGGTTGAAGAAGATGCGGCCGAAGTGCTCGCGGTCCGGGAATACCTCGTCCTGGCGCGGCAGATTGGCGCCGCCGGAGTCCACCAGGTAGATGCAGGGCAGACGATTCTCGCGGGCGACGGTCTGCGCGCGCAGGTGCTTTTTCACCGTCAGCGGGTAGTAGGTGCCGCCTTTAACGGTGGCGTCGTTGGCGATGATCATGCACTCGACGCCTTCGACGCGGCCGATCCCGGCGACCACGCCGGCGGCGGCGACGTCTTCGCCGTAGACCTCATGGGCGGCCAGCGGGGCGAGTTCGAGAAAGGCCGAGCCGGCATCGAGCAGGGTGTCGATGCGCTCGCGCACCAAGAGCTTGCCGCGCGAGACATGGCGCTGCTGGGCGGTGGCGCCGCCGCCTTCGCTGACGCGGCCGAGCAGGGCGCGCAGGTCGTTCACCTGTTCGAGCATCGCCGCGCTGTTGGCGGCGAACTCCGGTGAACGGGTATTGATCTGGGTGTGCAGGATGGCCATGGTTGGCTCCGTTCAATTCCATCATGGATGGCATTGCCATCCACAGACTGCGGTGGAAAACCCTTCGCGGTTTTCCACCCTACGAGGCTGGGGGCGTTCTTTCCGCCCGCAGGCTCACCTGGATTCGTTGAACAGCTCGCGGCCGATCAGCATGCGGCGTATTTCGCTGGTGCCGGCACCGATCTCGTAGAGCTTGGCGTCGCGCAGCAGGCGACCGGTGGGGAATTCGTTGATGTAGCCGTTGCCGCCGAGGATCTGGATCGCCTGCAGGGCCATCTGTGTGGCGTTTTCGGCGCTATAGAGGATCACCCCGGCGGCGTCCTTGCGGGTGGTCTCGCCGCGGTCGCAGGCCTGCGCCACGGCATACAGATAGGCGCGGCTGGCGTTGAGCTGGGTGTACATGTCCGCCACCTTGCCCTGGATGAACTGGAACTCGCCGATGCTCTGGCCGAACTGCTTGCGATCGTGGATGTAGGGCACCACCACATCGACGCAGGCCTGCATGATCCCGGTCGGGCCGCCGGCCAGCACCACGCGTTCGTAGTCCAGGCCGCTCATCAGCACCTTGACGCCGCCGTTCTCGGCGCCCAGCACATTCTCTTGCGGCACCTCGACGTCATCGAAGAACAGCTCGCAGGTGTTGGAGCCGCGCATGCCGAGCTTGTCGAACTTGTTGCCGCGGGAGAAACCCTTCCAGTCGCGCTCGACGATGAACGCGGTGATGCCGTGCGCACCCTTGTCCAGGTCGGTCTTGGCATAGATCACGTAGGTGCTGGCGTCCGGGCCGTTGGTGATCCAGGTCTTGCTGCCGTTGAGCACGTAGCGGTCGCCGCGCTTCTCGGCGCGCAGCTTCATGGAGACCACGTCGGACCCGGCATTCGGCTCGCTCATGGCCAGCGCCCCGACGTGTTCGCCGCTGATCAGCTTGGGCAGGTAGCGGGCCTTCTGCTCGGGGGTGCCGTTGCGGTTGATCTGGTTGACGCACAGGTTGGAGTGGGCGCCGTAGGAGAGGGCGACCGAGGCCGAGCCGCGGCTGATTTCTTCCATCGCCACCACATGCGCCAGGTAGCCGAGGCCGGCGCCGCCGTACTCCTCGGAGACGGTCACGCCGAGCAGACCCATCTCGCCGAATTTCTTCCACATGTCCGCCGGGAACAGGTTTTCCTGATCGATGGCTTCGGCGCGCGGGGCAATCTCGGCGGCGACGAAGGCCTGCAGCTGCTCGCGCAGCATGTCGATGGTTTCACCGAGGGCGAAATTGAGGCTGGAGTAGTTCATGGGGCCACCTGCTTGTCTTGTAATTGTTCTGTTTTCAGAGGATTCGTTCGTCCGGCGGAGTGCAGGCCGGCGCTCTGGTAGCGGTTCGAGGTCATCGGCATGGATGATCGTTCGCTGCTTTACGTTAACGTAAAGGTCCGCTCTCAGTCTGTCAACACACCGCCGAGTCGGCATGCTGCAAGCATAGGCCCGCCAAGGTGCGGCCGTGGGTTGCTGGCGCGCGGTGGTGTTTCGTCGGTGGAGGGGCACTTGGCTGGAGGCTGGCGGGACTAAACAGGCAGTGGCCGCAGCGTCGGCCTGCCACCGACGAGGAAATCCATGCCCCGCATCGGCTTCGCCTGCATGTATCACCACCCGCAACAGAGCCTCTCGCTGAAGGAGCTGGAGCGCATCGAGCGCACCTTCAATCCGCGCAGCACCACGCTGCGCTGGATGGCTTCGGCGGGACGCGAGGCGGCGGAGGCGAAGCTCGAGGAGATCGTCGAGCACAATCTGAGCGCTCAGCGGGTGCTGCTCGAATACGTCGCCACGTTGCCGCCGATGCTGCGCATGTTGCGCCTGTCCAGCGACTTGCTGCCGTTCTACAGCCATGCCGAGATCGCGCCGTTCTACCGTCGCGCCGAGATACGGAACCGCCTCGAGGCTGGCTTCGCCGCGATCGGCGAACTGGCACGGGCCAACGAAATCCGTCTGTCGATGCATCCGGGGCAGTATTGCGTGCTTGGCTCGGACAAGCCGCAGGTGGTGGAAAACAGCCTGGCGGAATTCGAATACCACGCCGACATGATCCGCATGATGGGTTACGGCCGGCGCTTCCAGGACTTCAAATGCAACCTGCATATCGCCGGGCGGCTCGGCGCCGAGGGGGTGCGTGCCGTGTGGCCGCGCCTGTCGACCGAGGCGCGCCACTGCATCACCTTCGAGAACGACGAAAAGACCTATGGCCTGGACGACTGCCTGAGCCTCGCGGACCTCGCGCCGGTGGTGCTGGATATCCATCACTGCTGGATTCACGAGGGCCGCTACATCGAGCCGGACGACCCGCGCATCGAGCGCGTTCTGGAAAGCTGGCGCGGTGTGCGGCCGACCATGCACTACTCGCAGCCGCAGGAGAGCCTGATGGAGCTCGGCTTCGCGCCGGAGCAGAAGCTGGAAATCCCCGAGTTGCTGGAGAAGGTCAACAAGCGCGACCTCTATGCGCATAGCAAACGCATGTGGAACCACTGGACGAATCACTATGCGTTTCAGTTTCTTGATCGCTTCGACATCATGCTCGAAGCCAAGGACAAGAACCTCGCCGCGCTAGATTTCCATCACGAGTACCAGCGCGAATGCGGCTGACGAGGCGTCTTCGGCAGACGCATGCGCGGCATCGTTGCAGAGGCTCCGGCGCAACCGTTTTTGCGCCGCTCAGGCATGCCTTCCGACACGTCGTGTCAGCGCCGATCTGGCCGCGGCTGACCCCGTTATTCGTCACCAGATAATGGCCATTTGACTGCTCGAGCTCCTCGACTTTCGCCTACCCTGCGACATATTGTCAGCTAGTTACCTTTACGTTAACGTAATCGTGGCCTAGGGTGACTGTCAGCAGCGCCAGCACCCTTGCGAGCACGCCTCATAACAAACATAAGACTGAGGAAAATCGTCATGAGTCTTCCGAGCTATACCTGCGGACCGCAGAGCAAACCCCTGTTGCCCATGACCATCGGCGCGGCATTCGACCGTACCGTGGAGCGCTTTCCCCAGCGCGAGGCCCTGGTGGTGCGCCATCAGCAGCTGCGTTACACCTGGGCGGAGCTGGCGGAGGTGGTGGACCGTTGCGCGCGTGGCCTGTTGGCCCTCGGACTGCAAGCTGGCGAACGAGTGGGAATCTGGTCACCGAACAATGCCCAGTGGTGCATTACCCAGTTCGCCACGGCGAAGATCGGCGTGGTGCTGGTCAACATCAATCCCGCCTACCGCCTCAGCGAACTCGAGTACGCCTTGAAGCAATCCGGCTGCCGCTGGCTGATCTGCGCCGATGCCTTCAAGACCTCCGATTACCACGCCATGCTCCACGAGCTGCTGCCGGAGCTGGAAAGCGCCGCTGTCGGCGCCCTGCAGAGTCATATGCTGCCGGAGCTGCGCGGGGTGATCAGCCTGTGCGACAAGCCGGTGGACGGCATGCTCCAGTGGCAGGCGCTGATGGAGATGGCCGAGCAGGTCGGCCCCGAACAGCTGCGCCAGTGCGGCGAACGCCTGCAGTTCGACGACCCCATCAATATCCAGTACACATCCGGCACCACGGGCTTCCCCAAGGGCGCCACGCTCAGCCACTACAACATCCTCAACAACGGCTACATGGTCGGTGAGAGCCTCAGGCTGACCGAGCACGACCGCCTGGTGATTCCGGTGCCGCTGTACCACTGCTTCGGCATGGTCATGGGCAATCTCGGCTGTGTCACCCACGGCACCACGATGATCTACCCGAGCGCCGCCTTCGAACCGCTGGCGGCACTGCAGGCCGCGGCCGAGGAAAAGGCTACCGGCATGTACGGCGTGCCGACCATGTTCATCGCCATGCTCGATCACCCGGAGCGCCAGTCGCTGGACCTCAGCAGCCTGCGCACCGGCATCATGGCCGGCTCCACCTGCCCGATCGAGGTGATGAAGCGCGTCATCGACGACATGCACCTGGCGGAAATGCAGATCGCCTACGGCATGACCGAAACCAGCCCGGTCTCCACCCAGACCAGCGCCGACGACGACCTGGAACGTCGCGTGACCAGCGTCGGCCGCACCCAGCCGCATCTGGAAAGCAAGATTGTCGACGAGCACGGCGCGGTGGTGCCGCGCGGGCAGATTGGCGAACTCTGCACCCGAGGCTACAGCGTCGTGCTCGGCTACTGGAACAACCCGGACGCCACCCGCGATGCCATCGACGGCGCCCGCTGGATGCACACAGGTGACCTCGCGGTAATGGACGATGAGGGTTACATCAAGATCGTCGGCCGCAACAAGGACATGATCATCCGCGGCGGCGAGAACGTTTACCCGCGCGAGATCGAGGAATTTCTCTTCACCCATCCGGCGGTGGCCGACGTGCAGGTGATCGGCGTGCCGGATAGCAAGTTCGGCGAGGAGATCGTCGCCTGGGTAAAGCTGCACCCGGGCCATCAGGTCGAGGCCGAGGCGCTGCGCGAGTTTTGCAAGGGCCGCATTGCCCACTTCAAGAGGCCGCGGCACATCCGGTTCGTCGACGATTTCCCGATGACCATCAGCGGCAAGGTGCAGAAGTTCCGCATGCGCGAAATCAGCGTGGTCGAGCTGGGCATCAGCGAACAGCACTGACCGGCACCGGCCGGGTTCGCCCGGCCGGCAATTCGCTCATCCGAAAAGGAGCTTTCCATGGCGCTGCCTACTACTCAGTCGATCAGCCGTTTTCCGCTGCCCGATAGCCTCGACACGCTGCCCGCCGACCTGCGCGAACGGATTCTCGCCGTGCAGGAAAAGGCCGGTTTCATCCCCAACGTGTTTCTCATGCTGGCTCATCGGCCGGCGGAGTTTCGCGCCTTCTTCGCCTATCACGATGCGCTGATGGAGCGCGAAGCCGACAGCCTGACCCAGGCCGAGAAGGAGATGATCGTGGTGGCGGTCAGCGCCGACCACGGCTGCCTGTATTGCGTGGTCGCCCATGGCGCGATCCTGCGCATCCTCGCCAAGGACGCGCAGCTGGCCGACCAGATCGCCGTCAACTACCGCACCGCGCCGATCTCCGAACGCCAGCGCACGATGCTCGATTTCGCCCTGCACCTTGCGGCAGGGCGCGGCGTGCTGGACGACGCCTGGCAAGCGCGGCTGGAAGCCCAGGGTTTCAGCCTCGACGACATCTGGGATATCGGCGCCATCGCTGGACTGTTCGGCCTCTCCAACCGCCTGGTGTCCATGGCGCGCACCCCGCCCAACGACGAGTTCTATCTGCTGGGCCGCGTGCCCAGAAGCACCGCGCGCTGAGCGCGACACCGCTTTACCGCATGAAGTGGTAATCCGAGCCCGGGCAGTTGGCAGTCGGGCTCAACAGCTGCATCAACGATCACAACAACAAGAGAGATAGCTATGCAACTGAAACCAGCAAGCCGGACCTTCCTGCTTTCCAGCCTGGCTGCAGCCATCCTGGGCATGTCCAACACGGCTTCGGCCGCCTTCATCGAAGACAGCAAGGCAAGCATCGACCTGCGCAACTTCTATATGAACCGCGACTTCCGGCAGTCTGGCGCTGCTCAGTCCAAGGCCGAGGAGTGGGCTCAGGGCTTCATGCTGAAAATGGAGTCCGGCTACACCGAAGGGCCGGTCGGCTTCGGCCTGGATGCCATCGGCCTGCTCGGCGTCAAGCTTGACTCCGGCTCCGGCCGTGGCGGCACCGGCCTCCTGCCACGCTCGGCTTCCGGCGAGCCGGCGGACGACTACGGCACGGCAGGCCTGACCGCCAAGGCCAAGCTGTCCGCCACCACGCTGCACGTGGGCACGCTGCAACCGGTTATCCCGGTGCTGATGCGCAACGACAGCCGCCTGTTGCCGAACATCTATCGCGGCGCCTGGCTGCAGAGCAAGACGTCGCAGGCCTCACGCTGGATCTCGGCATGCTGGATCGCACGAGCTACCGCGACTCTTCCAACTACGAAGAGATGACGGTGTTCAATGGCGGGCTGCGCAACATTACCTTTGGCAGCAATACGACGAGCGACGAGTTCCGCTTCGCCGGCGGGCGCTACGACTGGTCGCCACAATTGGCCACCAGCTACTACTACGGTGGGCTGGACGGCATCTACGACCAGCACAACCTCAGCCTGGTCCATGTGCTGCCGATCGGCGAGTCGCAGAGCTTCAAGACCGACCTGCGCTATGTACGCTCCACCGACGATGGCGGCAGCAACGTCGACAACGACGCCTTCGGCGCGCTGTTCACCTACAAGCATGGCGGTCACGCCTTCACCGGCGGTTACCAGCACATGAGCGGCGATACCGGTTTCGCCTACGTCGCCGGTGGCGATAACGCGTTGATCAACCTGCTGCAGATCAACGATTTCGGTAACCAGGACGAGCGTTCCTGGCAGGTCCGCTACGACTACGACTTCGCCGCCATGGGCATTCCCGGGCTGAGCCTGATGACCCGCTACGTCTCCGGTGACAACGTCGACCGTGGCGCCGGCGCCAGCGAAGGCAAGACCTGGGAGCGCAACACCGACATCGCCTACGTCATCCAGAGCGGCCCACTGAAGAACCTCGGCTTCAAGCTGCGCAACGCCACCACGCGAAGCAACTTCCAGAGCGACCTGGACGAGAATCGCTTTATCGTCAGCTACAGCCTGCCGTTGTGGTAACCGCGAAACCGCTGTGAACTTCCTCGTTGGAAATTTCCGGGCCGCATAGGCCCGGCTTTTTCTGCGTCGGCCGGGCCTTCTTTCGGCGCTCGCGGTTTGCATCGCCGATGCAAACCAACTACCTCAATGGCGCGAAAAATACTGGCCTTTTGCCTTTCATTTGCCCGCTTTACCGCTCAATCACCCGTTTGAAAAAGCCACTTGCCGTATACGGAAACTGGTTGTTATCGTTTACGTAAAGGTCATGCAGCGACCTGCGCCATAACCAACAACAACAAACAAGGTTAGAGGGCACCCAAAGGAACCAGAGTTCGTGCTGGAAACGCGCGGCCTGACCAAGGAATTCCGCGGCTTCACCGCAGTGGATTCCGTCGATCTGAAGGTCCGTCAGGGTCACATCCATGCGCTTATCGGCCCCAACGGCGCCGGCAAGACCACCGTATTCAATCTGCTCACCAAATTCCTCACGCCCACCCGTGGCGAGATCCTCTATCGCGGCAAGAACATCACCTCGATGAAGGCCAACGAGATCGCCCGGCTCGGCCTGGTGCGCTCGTTCCAGATTTCCGCAGTATTTGGCCACATGAGCGTGCTGGAAAACGTGCGTGTAGCGCTGCAGCAGAAGATGGGCAACTCCTTCCATTTCTGGAAATCCGAACGCAGCCTGCGCGAGCTGGACGACCAGGTGATGCAGCTGCTCGCTGAAGTCGACCTGCAATCCTTCGCCCAGACCCTGGCAGTCGAGCTGCCCTACGGCCGCAAGCGCGCGCTGGAGCTGGCCACCACCCTGGCGCTCGACCCCTTCGTGCTGCTGCTCGACGAACCGACCCAGGGCATGGGCAGCGAAGACGTCGACATGGTCGTCGAGCTGGTGCGCAAGGCCGCGGCCAACCGTACGGTGCTGATGGTCGAGCACAACCTCAGCGTGGTCAGCCGCCTGTGCGATCGCATCACTGTGCTGGCGCGTGGTTCGGTACTCGCCGAGGGCGACTACGAAAGCGTGTCGGCCAACCCGCAGGTGCGCGAGGCCTACCTCGGCAGCGAAGCCGCGACACTCGAGGAGGCGCACGCATGAATCCACCCATGGACCGCGATCAGCTGCGCGTCAGTGATCTGCATGCCTTTTACGGCGAATCGCACATTCTGCACGGTGTCGATCTGGTGGTCGGCCGCGGCGAGCTGGTGACCCTGCTCGGACGCAACGGCGCCGGGCGCTCCACCACGCTGCGGGCGATCATGAACATGGTCGGTCGGCGCACCGGCTCCATCGTGGTCAACGGCAACGAAACCATCGGTATGCCGGCCCACCAGATTCCGCGGCTGGGCGTTGGCTACTGCCCGGAAGAGCGCGGCATCTTCGCCAGCCTGAGCGTCGAGGAGAACCTGCTGCTGCCGCCGACGGTGCGCAGCGGCGGCATGAGCCTGGACGAACTCTACGAGATGTTTCCCAACCTCTACGAGCGCCGCTTCAGCCAGGGCACGCGGCTGTCCGGTGGCGAGCAGCAGATGCTGGCCATGGCGCGCATCCTGCGCACCGGTGCCAACCTGCTGCTGCTCGACGAGATCACCGAAGGCCTGGCGCCGGTCATCGTGCAGAAGCTTGGCGAGGTACTGATCAAGCTCAAGCAGCGTGGCCTGACAATTGTCCTGGTGGAGCAGAACTTCCGCTTCGCCGCGCCGTTGGCCGACCGCCATTACGTCATGGAGCACGGCCGCATCATCGAGGAGATCGAGGCGGCGGAGCTGGATTCGAAGAAGGACTTCCTCAATTCCTGTCTCGGGGTGTGAACCTCAGGAAGCTGTAAACCGGCCGCAGTGGATGCCGGCCCGAACCACAACAAAAACAATCGAGAGTGGTGAATACATGAGCTTTTTCCGCAAGAGCGCGAGCGCCATCCTGGCTTCTTCCCTGATCGCTTCGGCCGCCCAGGCCGAGATCAGCAATGACGAAATCCGCATCGGCTACCTGGCCGACATGTCCGGCACCTATCGCGACCTCTCCGGCCCGGGCGGCCTGGAAGCGTTGAAGATGGCGGTGGAGGATTTCGGCGGCAAGGTCGACGGCAAGAAGATCGTTGTCTTCCATGCCGACGACCTGAACAAACCCGACGTCGGCGCCAATACCGTGCGCCAGTGGATCGACGAGCGTAACGTCGACATGGTGACCGGCATGGTCGCCAGCTCCGTGGTGCTGGCCGCAAGCAAGGTGGTGGAGCAGGGCGGCAAGCTGGCGCTGATCTCCGGCGCGGCGGCCTCCAGCATCACCAACGAGTTTTGCTCACCGAACCATATCCACTGGACCTACGATACCTACGCGCTGGCCAATGGCACGGCCAAGGCCGTACTCGCCGATGGGGGCAAGAGCTGGTACATCCTCACCGCCGACTATGCCTTCGGCCACGCCATGGAAAACGACATCACCAAGGTGGTGGAAGGCGAGGGCGGCAGCGTCGTCGGCAAGGTCCGCCATCCGTTCCCAAGCAACGATTTCTCTTCCTATATGCTGCAGGCGCAGGGCTCCGGAGCCGAGGTCATCGCCCTGGCCAACGCCGGTGCCGATACGGTCAACTCGCTGAAGACCGCCAGCGAATTCGGCGTCACCCAGTCCGGGCAGAAGCTCGCCGGCATGGTGGTGTTCCTCAACGACATCCATGCCATGGGCCTGGAGGTGACCCAGGGCCTGATGCTGACTACCGGCTGGTACTGGGACATGAACGACGACACCCGCGCCTGGGCCAAGCGCTACTACGAGCGCACCAAGCGCATGCCGGGCATGGTGCACGCCGGCATCTATTCGGCCACAACGCATTATCTGAACGCGGTAAAGGCCGCCGGCACCGACGAGACCGTCGCAGTGCGTGCGCAGATGGCCAAGACGCCGGTCAACGACATGTTCGCCAAGGACGGTCGTATCCGTGAGGACGGCCGCATGGTGCATGACATGTATCTGGTGCAGGTCAAGACACCGGCCGAATCCACCGGCGAGTGGGACCTGTACAAGATCGTCAGCACCATTCCGGGAGAGCAGGCCTACCGGCCGATCGCCGAGACCCAGTGCACCAAGCTGGTCGCCAAGGACTGACCGGCTGATCCGCGCCATCACCCGGTCGGCAACGGCCGGGTGCCACGGACTTCCTTTGGGTGGTGAACCATGACTCTCGTATTCGGCGTACCCCTAAGCGTGCTGCTCGGGCAGTTGCTGCTCGGTCTTATCAACGGGGCGTTCTACGCACTGCTGAGCCTTGGCCTGGCGATCATCTTCGGCCTGCTGCGCATCATCAACTTCGCCCATGGTGCGCAGTACATGCTGGGCGCCTTCGTGGCCTTCCTCGGGCTGAACTACCTGGGTGTGAGCTACTGGTTCGCGCTGGTGCTGGCGCCGTTGCTGGTGGGTTGCCTGGGCATGGCCATCGAGCGCGGCCTGCTGCGGCGCATTGCCGGTGAGGATCACCTTTACGGATTGCTGTTGACCTTCGGCCTGGCGCTGATCGTCGAGGGCAGCTTCGTCAAGCTGTTCGGCGTGTCCGGCTCGTCCTATCCAATGCCGGAGTTGCTGCGTGGCGGCTTCAATCTCGGCTTCATGTTTCTGCCGACCTACCGCGCCTGGGTGATCGTCGCCGCGCTGGTGGTGTGCCTGGCGACCTGGTACGTCATCGAACGCACGCGGCTGGGTTCCTATCTGCGCGCCGGTACCGAGAACCCGAAACTGATGCAGGGCTTCGGCATCAACGTGCCGCTGCTGGTGACCCTGACCTACGGCTACGGTGTGGCTCTGGCGGCCTTCGCCGGCGTGCTGGCTGCGCCGATCTACGCGGTGACGCCGGGCATGGGCTCGAACCTGCTGATCGTGGTGTTCGCCGTGGTGGTGATCGGCGGCATGGGCTCGATCCTCGGCGCCATCATCACCGGCATCGCCATGGGGCTGATCGAGGGGCTGACCAAGGTGTTCTATCCGGAAGCGGCCAACACCGTGGTGTTCCTGGTCATGGTGGCGGTGTTGCTGATTCGTCCTGCGGGACTCTTTGGTAAGGAGGCATGAGCATGACGAATCCAGCAAACGTGCAGGCCGCAGCGCTGCGGCAGGCCAGTGTGGTACGCGAGCGCAGGCATGCAGCCGCGCGGCGGCAGAAGATCTTCTACGCGGTGCTGCTGGTGATTGCGCTGTTGGCACCGTTGGCGGTGTATCCGGTGTTCCTGATGAAGCTGCTGTGCTTCGCCTTGTTCGCCTGCGCCTTCAACCTGCTGCTCGGCTACGCGGGGCTGCTGTCCTTCGGCCATGCGGCCTTCTTCGCCACCGGCGGCTACATCACCGGCTACATGCTGAGCAGCTACAGTGGGCTCAGTACCGAGCTGGGGATACTCGCCGGCACCCTGGCCTCGACAATGCTCGGTGCGCTGTTCGGCATGCTGGCGATCCGCAGGCAGGGCATCTACTTCGCGATGATCACCCTGGCGCTGGCGCAGCTGGTGTTCTTCGTCTTCGTTCAGGCGCCGTTCACCGGGGGCGAGAACGGTCTGCAGGGCGTGCCGCGCGGGCATCTGTTCGGCCTGGTCGACATGAAGAACAACATGGCCATGTACTACTTCGTGCTGGCGGTGTTCGTCATTGGCTTCGCCATCATCCAGCGCACCATCCACTCGCCGTACGGCCAGGTGCTCAAGGCCATCCGTGAGAACGAGCCGCGGGCGGTGTCGCTCGGCTACAACGTCGATCGGCACAAGCTGCTGGCGTTCGTCATCTCCGCGGCGCTTGCCGGCCTGGCTGGCGCAACCAAGACCGTGGTGTTTCAGCTGGCCTCGCTGACCGACGCGCACTGGCACATGTCCGGCGAGGTCATCCTGATGACCCTGCTTGGCGGCGTCGGCACCATCCTCGGGCCGCTGGTCGGCGCCACCGTGGTGGTGACGCTACAAAGCTCGCTGTCCAACGGACCGTTGGGCGAGTGGGTGCATGTGATCCTCGGGGTGATCTTCGTGCTCTGCGTGCTGCTGTTCCGCTCCGGCATCGTCGGCTGGCTGGAGCGGCTGGTGAAGCGCAACTTCAAGTAGCGATCCGATGCGGGACCGTCCAGATTGCGCCGGACGGTCCCGCCATCGGCGAACCCGCTGCAGGGATACATGCCTAACGTCCCAGGCCCCTTTCAGAGGACAGAGCCATGCCTGGCACCGAACCCCAAATGCAGCCGCAACCCACCTGGCCCTGGCGAGCCGACGAATCGCCCCTCAACGACCTCGACGACGCGGAGAGCGATACCGAGTTCGAAGGCCCGGACGAGCTGCCGGAAGAAGTGCTCGAACAACTCGAGAAGGTCGCTCCGCCGCCGGATCCGATGCCCGACCCTGGTCCGCTTTAACGGATTGCACTCCCTTCGATAGAAACTAAAAGGCCCCGACGAGTCGGGGCCTTTTTTCAAGCGAGCGGACGCTTAGACGTTAAAGCGGAAGTGCATGACGTCACCGTCCTTGACGATGTATTCCTTGCCTTCCAGGCGCCACTTGCCGGCTTCCTTGGCGCCGGCTTCGCCCTTGTACTGGATGAAGTCGTCATAGGCGATGACTTCAGCGCGGATGAAGCCTTTCTCGAAATCGGTGTGGATCACCGCGGCCGCCTGCGGAGCGGTCGCACCGATTCTGACGGTCCAGGCGCGGACTTCCTTCACCCCAGCGGTGAAGTAGGTCTGCAGGTTGAGCAGCTCGTAACCGGCGCGGATCACACGGTTCAGACCTGGTTCTTCCATACCCATGGTTTCGAGGAACATCTGCATTTCTTCCAGATCGTCCAGCTCGGCGATCTCGGCCTCGATCTTGTTGCACACCGGCACGACGATGGCGCCTTCTTCCTCGGCGATGGCGTTGACCACGTCCAGGAGCGGGTTGTTCTCGAAGCCATCCTCGGCGACGTTGGCGATGTACATCACCGGCTTGGTGGTCAGCAGGTGGAAGGTCTTGGCCAGGCGCTTTTCCTCGTCACTGAAGCTCTTCAGCAGGCTGCGTGCCGGCTTGCCTTCGGTGAGGTGCGGGATCAGCTTCTCCAGCAGCCCCTTCTGTGCGACTGCTTCCTTGTCGCCGCCCTTGGCGGTACGAGCGACGCGCTGCAGCTGCTTCTCGCAGCTGTCGAGGTCGGCCATGATCAGTTCGAGGTCGATGATCTCGATGTCACGCTTGGGGTCCACGCTGTTGGCGACGTGGATGACATTCTCGTCTTCGAAGCAGCGCACCACATGGGCGATGGCGTCGGTTTCGCGGATGTTGGCGAGGAATTTGTTGCCCAGGCCTTCGCCCTTCGAAGCGCCGGCGACCAGGCCGGCGATGTCGACGAACTCCATGGTGGTCGGGATCACCCGCTCCGGCTTGACGATCGCCGCCAGCGCGTCGAGGCGCGGATCGGGCATCGGCACGATGCCGCTGTTCGGCTCGATGGTGCAGAAGGGAAAGTTCTCAGCCGCGATGCCGGATTTGGTCAGGGCGTTGAACAGGGTGGACTTGCCGACGTTGGGCAGACCGACGATGCCGCAGTTGAATCCCATGGTGATCTTGCCTCGGAGTTAGGTTCAGGCCTTCTGGCTGTGCAGGCGCTGCATCGCGCGGGTCCAGTCGCCGGCCAGGATTTCTGGCACGACATCCAGCGCAAAGTCGATGCTGGCGTCGAGCTTTTCGCGCTCGGTCTGCGGTGCGCGGCCCAGTACGTAGCCACTGACCAGGCTGGCGTGGCCAGGATGGCCGATACCCAGGCGCAGGCGATGAAAGCCGTTCTGATTGCCGAGCTTGGCGATGATGTCACGCAGCCCGTTGTGCCCGCCATGACCGCCACCCTGCTTGAGTTTGGCGACGCCCGGGGGCATATCGAGCTCATCATGGGCGACCAGGATGGACTCGGGGGGAATTCGGAAAAAGCCGGCCAATGCCGCCACCGCCTGACCGCTGCGGTTCATGTAGGTAGTGGGGATAAGCAGGCGGATGTCTTCACCCTGATGGCTGAACTTGCCGACCAGGCCAAAGTACTTGCGATCGTTGCTGAGCGAGACGCCTTCACGGGCAGCCAGACGCTCAACGAAAAGAGCCCCCGCGTTGTGCCGGGTCTGGTCGTATTCAGGGCCTGGGTTTCCCAGGCCGACGATCAGTTTTACGGCAGTCACGACGGGGGCCTCTTCTTCGACTATGCGAGTGGATTACTCGGCAGCGTCTTCTTCTTTCGGAGCGTCTTCCTTGCTCACGCGCGGAGCGTGAACGTTGGCTACCGGCAGGTCGCTGCCGTGGGCCAGGGCGACCAGCTCAACGCCTTTCGGCAGCTTGATGTCGGTCATGTGCAGAACCTGGCCGACTTCGACGTTGATCATGTCGACTTCGATGAATTCCGGCAGGTCTTGCGGCAGGCAGGAAACTTCGACTTCGTTCAGGTTGTGCAGGATTTCGCCGCCTTGCTGCTTCACGCCTACGGAAGATTCCTGGTTGATGAAGTGCAGGGGAACGGTGGCGGTCAGCTTGTGGCCGGCAACGACGCGAACGAAGTCAGCGTGCAGGACAAAGCTCTTGGCCGGATGGCGCTGCAGTGCCTTGATCAGAACGGATTCGTTCTGGCCGTCGACGTTCAGGTTCAGCACGTGGCTGAAGGAGGCTTCGTTTTCCAGCAGCTTGGCGAAGTCCTTGGCCAGGATGCTGATGGACTGCGGGGCTTTGTCGCCACCGTAGATGACGGCCGGAACCAGGGCGGCGTTACGACGCAGGCGGCGGCTCGCACCTTTCCCCAGGTCGGAACGCACTTGGGCATTCAGAGTGAAATCGTTCATGGTGATTCTCCAGTAGCAACATTACCTGTCGCGCTTGCGACCAGCGCTCGGGCTGTTGGGCAAAAAGCCCCGCACGAGGCGGGGCACATTACGTTCAGTGCGATTCGCGAAGCTTTTCGCTTAGCGGAACATCGCGCTGATCGATTCGGCATTGCTGATGCGGCGAACCGCTTCAGCCACCACTGGCGCGATGTCCAGTTGGCGAATTCGGGTGCAGGACTGTGCGGCAGCCGACAGCGGGATGGTGTTGGTCACCACCAGTTCGTCAAGCACGGAGCCTTCGATGTTCTCGATGGCGCGGCCGGATAGGATCGGGTGCGTGCAGTAGGCGTAGACCTTGGCGGCGCCATGATCCTTCAGCGCCTTGGCTGCATGGCACAGGGTGCCGGCGGTATCGACCATGTCATCGACGAGGATGCAGGTACGGCCTTCGATATCACCGATGATGTGCATCACTTCGGACTGGTTGGCTTTCGGCCGACGCTTGTCGATGATCGCCAGGTCGACGCCGAGGGATTTGGCCACCGCACGGGCGCGGACCACACCACCGATGTCCGGGGAGACGATCATCAGGTTCTCGAAGCGCTGAGCCTGGATGTCGTCGACCAGGACCGGCGAGCCGTAGATGTTGTCCACCGGCATGTCGAAGAAGCCCTGGATCTGGTCGGCGTGCAGGTCAACGGTCAGCACACGGTTGACGCCAACGACGTCGAGCATGTCGGCCACGACCTTGGCGCTGATCGGTACACGGGCAGAGCGCGGACGACGATCCTGGCGGGCATAACCGAAGTAGGGGATCACTGCGGTGATGCGCGACGCCGAGGAGCGGCGGAAGGCGTCGGCCAGTACCACCAGTTCCATCAGGTTGTCGTTGGTCGGAGCGCAGGTCGGCTGGATCAGAAATACGTCCTTACCGCGAACGTTCTCGTTGATCTCGACACTGATTTCGCCGTCGGAGAACTTTCCGACGTAGGCATCACCGAGGGGGATATGCAGCTGACGTACAACACGCCGGGCCAGGTCGGGGTTGGCGTTCCCCGTGAAGACCATCATCTTGGACACGCGCAGTACCTGCCTGAGGGTGGGTCCGATGAATAAAAAGCTGTTCAAAAGGCAAGCTTCTGAACAGCTTCAAGTGTATGGCAGGGGCGGCTGGATTCGAACCAACGCATGCCAGGATCAAAACCTGGTGCCTTACCGCTTGGCGACGCCCCTGTAGGGTCAACTTCATTGGTGCCGTTGCAGTCGTACGAACCTTGGGAGGTTGTGGCAGGGGCGGCTGGATTCGAACCAACGCATGCCAGGATCAAAACCTGGTGCCTTACCGCTTGGCGACGCCCCTGTATCGTACAACCTGTGTGCTACGCACTCGCTTCCTGCGCCAGTTTTTCAAGGCTTCGGTGCAACATCGAAACGTTACGACCGTGGGCAACGAAACTTGGCAAAGTGTCTGGAAGTTGGCGGCGGACTTTATCAGCCTCGCCTTCGTTTGGGAAGCTCCCAAACACACAAGCTCCAGTGCCAGTCATGCTTGCCGGAACGAATTTGTTCAACAAGCTCAAAGCGTTACGAACTTCTGGATAACGCTTCTCGACTATTGGCTGACAGTCATTATGACCGCCCCCTGCAAGAAGGCTGCGAACTGTAATGGCCGGGGTATTACGTGTCAACTCTGGGTCGGCAAATATTTCCGCTGTACTAACAGAGACTTGCGGCTCGATTACGAGGAACCATGGTTCGGGCAAATCGACCGGTTGCAGGCGCTCGCCAACCCCCTCGGCAAATGCCGCCCGGCCGCGTACGAACACCGGTACGTCGGCGCCCAGGGTAAGCCCCAGAGCGGCCAGTCGGTCTTCGCCCAGGTGCAGTTGCCACAGGTGGTCGAGGCCGAGCAGGGTGGTCGCTGCGTCGGAGCTGCCGCCGCCGATGCCGCCGCCCATGGGCAGACGTTTGAGCAGGGTGATATCTGCGCCGAGCGAGCAGCTGCTGGCACGCTGCAGCAGGCGCGCCGCACGGACGATCAGGTTACTCTCGTGATCGACGCCCGGCAGCGCGGTATGCAGGCGAATCTCGCCGTCAGCACGCAGGCGGAAGCTGAGTTCGTCGCCATGGTCGAGAAACTGGAACAGCGTCTGCAGCTCGTGATAGCCGTCTGCGCGGCGGCCGACGATATGCAGCATCAGATTGAGTTTGGCCGGTGCCGGCAGGGTCAGCGTCTGCATTCAGCGGCCCAGCTGGCGCGCTTGCCAGTCCTTGACCACCAGGGTGATCTGCAGGTCATGGCCTTGCAGGCGGATGCGCTCGGGCAGCGTGAAGCCGTTGTGTTCGCCGTAGGCCAGGTAGTCGACCTGCCAGCCGTCCTGTTCCAGTCGTGCCAGGCGGCTCTCGCTGTCCAGGCTCAGACGGCTGCGGCTGTCCGGCGCAGGCAAGCCACGCACCCACCAGAGCAGGTGCGACACCGGCAGCTGCCAGCCGAGCTGCGCTTCGACCAGGGCCTCCGGGGATTCGGCTTCGAATCGGCCCTGGCCTGCGACTTCCAGAGATACGGCGTCGGGGCGGCCGGTCAGGCGGGTGGCGCCTCGGCCCAGGGGGCCGGACAGGCGAATGTCGAAGTAGTCCTGGCGCTGCAGCCAGAACAGTGTGCCGCTGCCGGATTCCTGCGGTGCGCGAATGCCGATCTTGCCGCTGATCTGCCAGCCATCGACCGTCGCGACCTGGCTGCGATGCTCTTTCCAGGCGGAGGCATTGCCGGGGCCTTCAACCGATTCGCGTGAGCCAAGCCCGGTACAGCCAGCAAGCAGGAGGGCCAGGCAGGGAGCAAGAAGGTTTTTCAACAGGGTCATGGGTCAGGGCTTCTCCGATCCGGTCAGCCGTTTCAGCGTTTCGCGCAGGATCTGGCTGTCCGGTTGTAGTTTGAGTGCCTTCGACCAGACCGCGCGGGCCTCGCTGTGTTCACCCTGGGCCCAAAGCACCTCGCCCAGGTGCGCGGCGACTTCGTGGTCGGCAAAGCGTTGCAGCGCCTTGCGCAGCAGCGCTTCGGCCTCGGTCAGATTGCCCAGGCGGAAGTTGACCCAGCCGAGGCTGTCGAGGATCGCCGGGTCGTCGGGGTTGAGCTGGTAGGCCTGCTCGATCAGCTGGAGCGCTTCCTTGTGGCGATCAGTACGGTCGGCCAGGGTGTAGCCGAGCGCGTTGAGCGCCATGGCGTTGTCCGGCTCACGCTCGATGATGAAGCGCAGGTCGCGTTCCAGTTGCGCCAGATCACCGCGCTTTTCCGCAAGCATGGCGCGGGTGTACAGCAGATTGAGGTCGTCGGGGAAATCGGCAAGCGCCTGCTCCACCAGTTGCCAGCCTTGTTCGGTGCGGTCCTGCTCGGAGAGCGCTTCGATCTCGATCAGGTACAGCTGGATAGCGTAGTCAGGCTGCTGCTGGCGTGCGTCGGCCAGTACCGCGGACGCTTCCTGGTCGCGATTGCCGGAATAGAGCAGCTGGCTCTGCAGCAGTTTCGCTGGCAGGTATTCGTTGCCAGGGCCGACTTGAGCTAGCGCGTCGAGCGCCTTGGCGTTTTTGTCCATCGCCTGATAGGCACGACCAAGATTGAAGTAAGCCGCGTCAACGTGGCTGCCGCGTTCGATCAGCTCTTCCAGGTACACGGTGGCTTCGCGCCAGGCCTCAGCCTCCATGCAGACCAGCGCCATGGAGAAGCGCAGGTCGTCGTCGGTGGGGTGCTGCTGGACCAGGGTGGCGAACTCGCCCATGGCGTCTTCCAGGCGCTCCTGTTCCACCAGAAGGCGTGCATAGGTCAGGCGCAGACGCTTGTCCTCGGGGTGCTGGCGAAGGCTTCGCTCGAGCAGCGGGATCGCTTCGTCGCTGCGCTGCAAGTTGTGCAGCAGGCGTGCTTCGAGCAGGATCGACGGGATCTGCCGTTCCTTATCCGGCTGCTTCTGCAGCAGCGCCAGTGCTTCCTCGCTGCGATCATCCTGTTGCAGCAGCACGGCCTTGCCGAAGGAGAGCTGTGGATTGTCGGGGTGTTTGACCAACAGCTTGTCGAAGCTTTGCAGCAGACCGGCGCGGGTGTCCGGGTCGGTTTCCGAGGCCGAAAGGGCGAGGAAATCGAAATGAGTGTCGCCCTGGCCCTGCAGAACCTTCTCCATGAACTCGAGCGATTCTTCGTAACGCCCGGCGCGGGCCAGCTGCACGGCTGCGGCGCGCTGTGCGTCGAGACTGTCGGGGGCGTTGCGCGCCCAGATCATTGCGGTATCCAGCGCCGCCTGGTCTGCGCCAAGGTATTCGGCGATACGGAATCCGCGTTCGGCGACGCCGGCGTCCTGTGTCGCATGCGCCTGCTGTACGTAATTGCCCAGGGCAATGTCGAAGCGGTTGCGCTGGCCGGCTAGCTCTGCGACCAGAAGTGCATAGAGGGATTGGCGACTGAACGAGCCGTACTCTGCCGCGTCGCTGGCGGAGCTCTCCTGGGCAGCGTCCTCGACCGGCGGACTGCTTTCGGGGGCTTGCTGCGTGAAGGTCTGGCAGCCGCCGATGAACAGCAGGGCGGCAAGTGCGGCGAGTTTTTTCATAGGGGAAATGTACGGCTGGTGTGCGGTCGCGGCATGATGACACAAGCCGCAGGTCAAGCCCATGGGCCCCGGGAGGCGCGCAGGCCGGTTCGGTAGCTGATTGGCAGTACCAATCGAATCCGACAATCGAGGGCAATGGTTGTTCTCCATCTGACGAAGTAGGAGAATTGCGCGCTCTGTTATCGAATCAGCGATTCTGCATGGCTTTCCTCGCGCTTGGCATTAATCACAAGACCGCTTCGGTGGACGTCCGCGAGCGCGTAGCCTTCACGCCCGACCAGATGGTCGAGGCTTTGCGGCAACTGTGCCGCGTCACTCCGACCCGCGAAGCGGCGATCCTCTCGACCTGCAATCGCAGCGAGCTGTATCTGCAACAGGATCAGGTCGAGGCCGATGCCGTGCTCGCCTGGCTGGCCAATTATCACCGTCTCAGCCTCGACGAGCTCAAGGCATGCGCCTATGTGCATGTCGACGATCAGGCCGTGCGCCACATGATGCGCGTTGCCTCCGGGCTTGACTCGCTGGTGCTGGGCGAACCGCAGATTCTCGGGCAGATGAAGTCGGCCTATGCGGTCGCCCGTGAGGCCGGCAGCGTCGGGCCTCTGCTTGGCCGGTTGTTTCAGGCCACCTTCAGCACTGCGAAGACCGTGCGCACCGACACCGCCATCGGCGAGAACCCGGTTTCGGTGGCGTTTGCCGCGGTCAGTCTGGCGCGGCAGATCTTCAGCAATCTGCAACGCAGCCAGGCCCTGCTGATCGGCGCCGGTGAGACCATCACCCTGGTCGCGCGCCATCTGCACGAGCAGGGCGTGAAGAAGATCGTGGTCGCCAACCGCACGCTTGAGCGGGCCAGCGCGCTGGCCGCCGAGCTAGGGGCGCAGGCGATCCTGCTTGCCGATATCCCGGACGAGTTGCACAACAGCGACATCGTCATCAGCTCCACCGCCAGCCAGTTGCCGATTCTCGGCAAGGGCGCGGTCGAACAGGCGCTGAAGCGACGCAAGCACAAGCCGATGTTCATGGTCGATATCGCCGTGCCGCGGGACATCGAATCGCAGGTCGGCGAGCTGGACGACGTCTATCTGTACACGGTCGATGATCTGCATGAGGTGGTCGCGGAGAACCTCAAGAGTCGCCAGGGCGCGGCCCAGGCCGCCGAGGAGCTGGTCGCGGCTGGCACCGAGGACTTCATGCAGCGCCTGCGCGAACTGGCCGCGGTGGACGTGCTCAAGGCCTACCGGCAGCACGCCGAGCGCATTCGCGACGACGAGCTGAGCAAGGCTCAGCGTCTGCTGGCCAATGGGGGCAGCGCCGAGGAGGTTCTCGTTCAGCTCGCCCGTGGCCTGACCAACAAACTGCTGCATGCACCCAGCGTGCAACTGAAGAAACTCTCCGCCGAGGGCCGCGTCGAGGCGCTGAGCATGGCCCAGGAACTCTTCGCCCTGCACGAGGGCACGGAAAAACCATGAAAGCTTCGCTGCTGAACAAGCTGGACATCCTGCAGGACCGTTTCGAAGAACTCACCGCACTGCTCGGCGACGCCGAAGTCATCAGCGATCAAAGCCGTTTTCGCGCCTATTCCCGCGAGTACGCCGAAGTCGAGCCGGTGATCGTCGCCTATCGGCAGCTGTGCAAGGTTCAGCAGGATCTCGAGGGCGCTCAGGCGCTGCTCAAGGACAGTGATCCCGACATGCGCGAGATGGCCGAGGAGGAGGTTGCCGAAGCCAAGGCCCAGCTTGAGACGCTTGAAGCCAACCTGCAGCGCATGCTGCTGCCCAAGGACCCCAACGACGGGCGCAACGTGTTCCTCGAGATCCGCGCCGGCACCGGCGGCGACGAGGCGGCGATCTTTGCCGGCGATCTGTTCCGCATGTATTCGCGCTATGCCGAGAAGCAGGGCTGGCGCGTCGAGATCCTCTCCGAGAGCGAAGGCGAGCACGGCGGCTACAAGGAAGTGATTTCCCGCGTCGAGGGCGACAACGTCTACGCCAAGCTCAAGTTCGAATCCGGCGCGCACCGCGTGCAGCGCGTGCCGGAGACCGAGTCCCAGGGACGCATTCACACCTCCGCCTGCACCGTGGCGGTGTTACCGGAGCCGGATGAGCAGGCGGCAGTGGAGATCAATCCGGCCGAGCTGCGTATCGACACCTATCGCTCCTCCGGCGCCGGCGGTCAGCACGTCAACAAGACCGACTCTGCGATTCGTATCACGCACCTGCCCACTGGCATGGTTGTCGAGTGTCAGGAAGAGCGTTCGCAGCACAAGAACCGCGCCAAGGCCATGGCCTGGCTCGCCGCCAAGCTGCAGGACCGCCAGGACGCCGCGGCGCACAAGGAAATCTCCGAGACGCGCAAGTTGCTGGTCGGCTCCGGGGATCGCTCCGAACGTATCCGTACCTACAATTTCCCCCAAGGCCGGGTCACCGACCATCGCGTCAACCTGACGCTGTATTCGCTCAACGAAGTGATCGGCGGCGCCGTGGAGCAGGTCATCGAGCCGCTGTTGCAGGAATACCAGGCCGACCAGCTGGCCGCCCTGGGCGACTGATCCTTTCCCCTGCGCGGCGCGCTACCGACGAGCAATCATGCCAACCATCGAGTCCTTGCTGCACAGTGCCGATCTCCCTGATTCGCCGAGCGCCAGGCTGGACGCCGAGTGGTTGCTCGCTGCCGCGCTGGGCAAGTCGGCGAGCTACCTGCGTACCTGGCCGGAGCGCGAGGTGCCGCCTGCCTGCGCCGAGCGCTTCGCCACGGATTTGGCGCGGCGGCGGCAGGGTGAGCCAATCGCCTATATCCTCGGGCGGCAAGGCTTCTGGAGTCTGGAGCTGGAAGTGGCAGCGGATACGCTGATCCCGCGGCCTGACACCGAGCTATTGGTGGAAACCGCTTTGCAATTGATCCCTGCGACGTCGGCTCGGGTGCTCGATCTCGGCACCGGCACTGGCGCAATCGCACTGGCGCTAGCAGCCGAGTGTTCGGCTTGGCAGGTCTGTGGCGTGGACCGCATAGAAGCAGCCTTAGCGCTGGCTGAGCGCAATCGGGTGCGCCTCGGGTTGGAAAACGCCGCTTTTACTGTGAGCAACTGGTTTGCCGGGCTGCAAGGCGAACGCTTCCAGATGATCGTCAGCAACCCGCCCTATATTCCGGCGAGCGATCCGCATCTGCAGCAGGGCGATGTTCGTTTCGAGCCGCAAAGTGCGCTGGTCGCAGGGGTTGACGGGTTGGACGATATTCGCTCGATCATCAGTCAGGCTCCGGCACACCTGCAGGCTGGTGGTTGGCTGCTGCTCGAGCACGGCTACGATCAGGCCGAGGCGGTGCGCGCGCTACTGGTTTGCCAGGGTTTCGAGGACGTGCAAAGCCGGCTCGATCTGGGTGGGCATGAGCGCATCAGCCTTGGCCGCCTGTCATGATTCTGTTTCGTGAGGTGCTGGATGCTGAGTGACGAAGAGCTGCTGCGCTACAGCCGGCAGATCCTGCTCAAGCAGGTCGATATCGACGGACAGCTGCGGCTCAAGCAGAGTCGAGTACTGATCGTCGGGCTTGGCGGGTTGGGCTCGCCGGTGGCGCTCTACCTGGCGGCCGCTGGCGTCGGTGAGCTGCACCTGGCCGACTTCGATACGCTGGATCTGACCAATCTGCAGCGGCAGATCGCTCACGACACACCATCGCTTGGCCTGCACAAGGTCGACTCGCTCATGGCCCGGCTGGGGGCGCTGAACCCCCATGTACAGCTGGTGCCGTGTCGCAGCGGGTTGGACGCCGATTCCTTGGATGCGGCAGTGGAGCGGGTCGATCTGGTGCTCGATTGCACGGACAACTTCGGCATTCGCGAAGCGGTCAACGCCGCATGCGTGAAAGCGAAAAAGCCGCTGGTCAGCGGTGCGGCGATCCGTCTCGAGGGGCAGCTTTCGGTGTTCGATTCGCGAGTCGAAACGAGCCCCTGTTACCACTGCCTCTATGGGCACGGTAGCGAAGCCGAGCTGACCTGCAGCGAAGCCGGTGTAGTGGGGCCGCTGGTGGGCATGGTTGGCAGCCTGCAGGCGTTGGAAGCGCTCAAGCTGCTGGTTGGTTTCGGCGAGCCGCTGGTTGGTCGACTGCTGCTGATCGATGCGCTGTCCAGTCGCTTCCGTGAGTTGCGGGTCAAGCGCGATCCACATTGTGCGGTGTGTGGCGCAAGCCATGGCTGAATGCGCAGCACCGGTCGGCGTCTTCGACTCCGGAGTAGGCGGGCTCTCGGTGCTGCGTGAGATCCGGCAGCGCCTGCCGCATGAGTCGCTGCTCTATCTGGCCGACAGCGCTCACGTGCCCTATGGAGAAAAAAGCCCGGAATACATCCGCGAGCGCTGCCGCGTCATTGCGGCCTTTTTTGTCGAGAAGGGCGCGAAGGCGCTGGTGGTGGCCTGCAATACCGCGACCGCCGCTGGCGTCACCGAATTGCGCGAGCTGTATCCGCGATTGCCGATCATCGCGATGGAACCGGCCGTCAAGCCCGCCGCCCAGGCCACGCGGAGTGGTGTCGTCGGCGTGCTGGCGACAACCGGAACGCTGAAGAGCGCCCGCTTTGCCGCGTTGCTCGATCGCTTTGCCGCAGATGTGCGGGTGATCACTCAGCCGTGCCCCGGCTTGGTCGAGCGCATCGAGGCAGGCGATCTGAACAGTGCCGAAACGCGCGCCATGCTGATGGTGTGGGTCGGGCCGCTGCTGGCACAAGGCTGCGACACGCTGATTCTGGGTTGCACGCATTATCCCTTTATAAGGCCGCTGCTCAGCGAGCTACTGCCTGGAAACGTCCGCCTGATTGATACCGGAGCAGCCGTCGCGCGACACTTGCGCGATCTGCTGGCGGAGCGCGATCTGCTCGCCAGCGGGGTGGCCTCCGAGCGTTTCTATTGCAGCGGCGATCCGCGGCGAATGGCCAGCGTGTTGCCTATACTTTGGGGCGAAAACGCGAAAGTCGAGTTTTTTCCCCGCTAGGAACTCCAAGCGCAGCGGGGTTTCTCAAATATGCTGGCACCAAAAAACCAAACAAATGCAGTGTTTGATAAGGAAGTTCTCATGAAAAAACTGTTCTCCCTGGCTGCAGTGGCGGCACTCTCTGTAGGTTCGATGGCGGCTGCCCACGCCGTAGACTTTACCGTTGCGGTCGGCCAGACGGACGAGTCGACCATGACCTATCGCCTGGGTGCGCAATTCGATTTCGGCACCAGCTGGTTCCAGACCAGCGTGGGCCGACTGACCGGCTACTGGGATGCTGGTTATACCTACTGGGAGGGCGACGAGTCGTCGAGCAATCACAGCATTTCGCTGGCCCCGGTCTTCGTCTACGAGTTCGCTGGTGAATCGGTTAAACCCTATGTCGAGGCAGGCATCGGCGTCGCGGCGTTCGAGAGCACCGAGGTCGAGGGCAATCGTCTGGGTTCGTCTTTCCAGTTCGAGGATCGGATCGGTGCAGGCCTGCGTTTCGCCGGTGGCCACGAAGTGGGCGTGCGCGCAATCCACTATTCCAACGCCGGCATCAAGAAGCCGAACGATGGTGTCGAAAGCTACGCCTTGCATTACCGGATGGCCTTCTAAGCAGGTCGTCCCGAGGTGCTGCAGGGCGGTTCGCCAGCCCTGCACTGCCGATAGTGTTCAGCCATATGCCGTGGCGCTGCCCTTGCGCTCTTCGTGGCAATCCTCTGACCCCAGTTCGAACTCCCTGCAGATCAATGGGCGGTTTTCGTAGATCGTGCAGCGCATGCTGTCCCGATCAAGCGCCGCGCACCAGCCATCCTCCAGGCGCAGCATGACTTCGCCGCCCCAGCTGTCGGTGTCGATATAGCGCTGCGGAACGCCGGTATCGCTGAACAGCAACACTTCGAGTCGACAGCAGCAGGCCGCGCAGGTGGCGCAGCTCACGCTGGTGTCTTCGAGTTGTTGGTGGGGAATGGTCGAATCGTTCATCGCGCCAGTCTAGTCGATACGCTCGACCGGGCGCCCACTCAGGGCGCCGAGTGGTGGCACCAAAGCCGGTGTCACGCTTTTACAGCTCCTCGTTCAACTGCTTGTTGCGCCAACCATCCCCGCCGGGAAGCAGGAGGTTGAGCAGCAGGGCGATGATCGCGCACAGCGAAATGCCGGACAGGGTGAATTCACCGTAGCCGAATGCCATGCCGCCGATGCCGAACACCAGCGTCACCGAAACGATGATGAGGTTGCGTGCCTCGGACAGGTCGACCTGATGACGAATCAACGTGCTCAGACCCACCACGGCAATCGAGCCGAACAGCAGACAGAGAATGCCACCCATCACCGGAACCGGAATGCTCAGCAAGCCGGCGCCGAATTTGCCGATGAAGGCCAGGGCGATGGCGAATACCGCCGCCCAGGTCATGATCTTCGGGTTGTAGTTCTTGGTCAGCATCACCGCGCCGGTCACTTCGGCATAGGTGGTATTCGGCGGGCCGCCGAAAAGGCCGGCTGCCGAGGTGGCCACGCCATCGCCCAGTAGCGTGCGGTGCAAGCCTGGCTTCTTGACGTAGTTGTTGCCTGTCACGCTGCCGATGGCCACCACGCCGCCGATATGCTCGATGGCTGGTGCCAGGGCGACCGGCACCATGAACAGGATGGCGCCGATATTGAACTCCGGTGCGACGAAGCTCGGCATCGCTAGCCAGGGTGCGGCCGCGATACCGCTGGTATCCACCACGCCGAAAGCAAACGACAGCCCGTAGCCGACCGCAACGCCGGCGAGAATCGGTACCAGGCGAAACAAGCCCTTGCCCAGCACCGCCACGAGCAGGGTCGTGACAAGTGCCGGCATCGAGATCATCATCGCGGTGGCATAGGGCACCAGTTGGGCGCTGCCGTCGCCGGCTTTGCCCATCGCCATGTTGGCCGCGACCGGCGACAGCGCCAGGCCGATGGAGATGATCACCGGCGCGATCACCACCGGCGGCAGCAGACGGTCGATGAACGCCGGCCCTTTCAGACGCACGGCGAAGCCGAGCAGCACGTAGACCAGGCCGGCCGCGACTACGCCACCGAGTACCGCGGGCAGACCGAACTCGCCCTTGGCAGCAATGATCGGGGCAATAAAGGCGAAACTGGACGCCAGAAACACCGGCACCTGGCGTCGCGTCACCAGCTGGAACAGCAGCGTGCCGAGACCCGCGGTGAACAGTGCGACGTTGGGATCCATTCCGGTGATCAGCGGCATCAGCACCAGCGCGCCGAACGCGACGAACAGCATCTGCGCACCGGCCAGCACCTGGCGGGCGACAGGTTCTTGCGGGTTCGTCATGCTCAGACGTCCTTCTGCTTGGTGCCGAAGATCTTGTCGCCGGCATCGCCCAGGCCGGGAACGATGTAGCCGTTCTCGTCCAGACGCTCGTCGATGGAGGCGGTGAAAATCATCACGTCGGGATGTGCACGCTCGACCGCGGCGATGCCTTCCGGTGCAGCCACCAGCACCAGTGCGCGAATTTCCTTGCAGCCGGCCTTCTTCAGCATGTCGATGGTGGCCACCATCGAACCGCCCGTCGCCAGCATCGGATCGATGATGATGGCCAGACGCTGGTTGATTTCCGGTACCAGTTTTTCCAGGTAAGTCTGCGCCTGCAGAGTCTGCTCGTTGCGCGCGATGCCGACCGCGCTCACCTTCGCTCCTGGAATCAGACTGAGCACGCCGTCGAGCATGCCGATGCCGGCGCGCAGGATGGGCACCACCGTGATCTTCTTGCCGGAAATCTTCTCGACCTGCACCGGGCCGCACCAGCCGTCGATGCTGCAGTGCTCCAGCGGCAGGTCGCTGGTCGCCTCGTAGGTGAGGATCGAACCGACTTCCTGGGCCAGTTCCCGGAAGTTCTTGGTGCTGATATCGGCACGGCGCATCAGGCCGAGCTTGTGGCGGATCAGCGGATGGCGGATCTCTCGAATAGACATGGGGGCGGCTCCGGCGCTCGATTAAACCGACGTAGAGTAAAGCATCGCCGTGCCACGGGCTACGCGGGTTACGTTGATCTCGCGACTTGCTGAGCCGGGGGCGGTTGAGTATCGTGCCGACCCTTCGCTTCAGGACCGCACAGTGGTCTGAACTGACTGACCGGTCAGGCAGATTGCATAGGCAGCGGGTCGTTTTTTCAGGCGGTCGAGCGCCTGGCGACTTTTCAACCAGGCCCGTTCCCGCGATTCTGACTTCTCAACGCTAGCCCATCTGGAGAAATGCTCCATGTCCGTCGATCTCGTACACATCCGCCAGATCATGGCCGAAAGCGACTGCCTGTACACCGAAGCCGAAGTCGAAGCGGCCATCGACGCCGTCGCCGGGAAGATCAATGCCGAGCTGGCGGAGCGTAATCCGGTAGTGTTCTGCGTGATGAACGGCGGACTGATCTTCGCTGGAAAGCTGATGACCAAGCTGAATTTCCCGCTGGAGCTGTCCTATCTGCACGCTTCGCGCTATCGCAACGAAACCAGCGGTGGCGAGCTGTTCTGGAAGGCCAAGCCGGAAATCTCCTTCATCGATCGCGATGTGCTGATCATCGATGACATTCTCGACGAAGGTCACACGCTGGGCGCGATCATCGATTTCTGCCGGCATGCCGGTGCTGCCGCGGTGCACACGGCAGTGCTGATCGACAAGGATCATCAGCGCAAGGCGCGCCCGGATCTCAAGGCCAACTATGTGGGCCTGCGCTGCATCGATCGGTTCATCTTCGGTTATGGCATGGACTACAAGGGCTATTGGCGCAACGCGCCGGGCATCTTCGCCGTCAAAGGGCTGTGATAGCCGCCGCCGCTTTCGAGCGGCGTATCCGATAGCACCTGAGCCACTCCTGGCGACCCGAAGTTCGGGTCGCTATGACGCTACCTCGCGGCATCGTGTTTCGTTTCGTCTCAAACGCTCCGCGGTTGCGTAACGCAACCACACGCATCAGGCGTTTTGCGCTTGCGCGCCTTCCCTTCGTCCCATCTTCATTTCCCGCGCCGTAGTGCTCGCGACAGCGAGACCGCTCCAGCTACACCTACGACTTTCGGATAAACGTCACAAGTTTGCGTGTCGTTTTGTCACGGCCGCTCTATATCGGCCTTTGCCGCCCGGGGAATCATGGCTAAGCTCGATGTGCCATACCCCGGCGCGGCGCTGTGCCATCGCGCTCAAATCCAATGCTGGGACGGTCTTTCATACTTAAGGATGACAGGCTAAATCAAACCTTCGTGCGCTTAACCCTCCGCAGAGCTCTGGGTAGGGTTGGCGTACATCGAACCAACCAGGAGCGCCTCATGACAAAAACAACAAGGCAAGGAATCTTCCAGCCCACATCCCTCGCTCTGGCGATTGCCCTGAGCACCGCGGCACCGGCTTACGCGGTCAACTTCAACATCGGTGAGATCGAAGGCCAGTTCGACTCATCCATGTCGATCGGCGCCAGCTGGTCGATGGCGGATCGGGATATGGACCTGGTTGGCGCAGCCAATGGCGGCACTGGCTTCACTCAGACTGGTGACGACGGGCGACTGAACTTCAAGAAGGGCGAGACCTTCTCCAAGATCTTCAAGGGTGTGCATGACCTCGAGCTGCGCTATCGCGACAGCGGCGCGTTCGTGCGCGGCAAGTACTGGTACGACTTCGAGCTTAAGGACGAGAGCCGCCTGTTCAAGGACATCAGCGACAGCAACCGCAAGGAAGCCGCGCAGTCTTCCGGCGCTGAAATCCTCGATGCGTTCCTCTATCACAACTATTACCTGGGCGAGCTGCCAGGCACCGTGCGGATCGGCCGGCAGGTGGTGAGTTGGGGTGAGAGCACCTTCATCGGCAACTCCATCAACTCGATCAACCCGCTGGACGCCGCGGCGTTCCGTCGCCCGGGCGCGGAGATCAAGGAAGGCCTGATTCCGGTCAACATGCTCTACGTCTCGCAGAGCCTGACCGACCGCCTGAGCATGGAGGCGTTCTATCAGCTGGAATGGGATCAGACGATTGTCGATAACTGCGGAACGTTCTTCTCGGGAGCTGATGTCGCGGCGGATGGCTGTGACAATAATTACAACGTCGGGCCGGCTGCGCTTGCCTCGGCATTGAACGGGCCATTGGGAGGCTTCGCCACGGCCGCCGGCGTTTCCTATTCCGACGAGGGCGTGATGATCCCGCGCGGTGGTGACCGTGATGCTCGTGACTCCGGTCAGTATGGCCTGGCATTGCGCTGGCTTGGCGACAGCACCGAGTACGGTGCCTATTTCATGAACTATCACAGTCGTACGCCGATCGTGAGCACCCATACTGCCGGCCTTGGGACCTTTGCTGCTGCCCAAGGGGCTGGAGCTGCAGCCGGCCAAGCGGTAATCGAGTCGGTTGTGGCGCAGCTCGTGCAGGCAGGGATTCCGTTGGCTCAAGCAATTCCGATGGCTCAGCAGATGGCGGGAGGACTCGCTGCTCAGGCCGGCACCGCGATCGGCGGCGCGGTGTTGCTCGGCAACGGTCAGTACTACTTGGAATATCCTGAAGACATCCAGCTTTACGGTTTGAGCTTCTCTACGACGTTGCCCACCGGCACAGCCTGGTCCGGTGAAATGAGTTACCGGCCTAACGCGCCTATCCAGATCAATACCACCGACGTCACGCTTGAGCTAACTGACCCCACTCGGGCAGGGCTAGATAATCGCGGCTATAACCGCAAGGAAATCACCCAACTGCAAACTACCTTCACGCATTTCTTCGACCAGGTGCTGGGGGCGGAGCGCGTGACTGTGGTGGGCGAGATTGGTTACGCGCATGTTGGCGGACTGGAGAGTACAAGCGAGGTTCGCTATGGCCGCGACCCCAACTTCGGTACGCCTACCGACGCTGCCGCGCTGGCTGCCAACGGCTGGCATGGTTTCGTCACCGCCAACTCCTGGGGCTATCGCCTGCGCGCCATCGCCGACTACAACAACGTCTTCGCCGGCATCAACCTGAAGCCGAACCTGTCTTTCTCCCACGACGTCGATGGTTATGGCCCGAACGGTCTGTTCAACGAGGATTCCAAGGCGCTCAGTATCGGTCTGGATGCCGAGTACCAAAACACCTACACCGCCAGCCTGTCCTACACCGATTTCTTCGATGGCGACTACAACATGCTGGTCGACCGCGACTTCCTCGCGTTCAGCGTGGGCGTGAACTTCTAAAGGGGGCGTTAGCTGACCGGTGCGTCGGACGGCACATCCGGTCAGCGACAAGTGTTACCGATGGCCTCCGGCCAAACAGATCAGAGGAACTGGAATCGTATGAAAACAACAAGAAAACTGTTCAGTGTCTTGGCTCTTTCCCTGCTCGCCAGCAGCGTCATGGCGGCGGTGTCTCCTGAGGAGGCCGCCAAGCTTGGTACGACGCTGACGCCGCTGGGCGCGGAAAAAGCCGGTAACGCCGACGGCAGCATCCCTGAGTGGACCGGTGGTCTCAAGACCGACGTGGCCCCCCTCAAGAATGGGCATCTGACTAACCCGTTCAAGGACGAGCAGCCGAAGTTCGTCATCACCGCGCAGAACGCCGAACAGTACAAGGACAAGCTGACCGCAGGTCAGATGGCCATGTTCAAGCGCTATCCGGAAACCTACAAGATTCGCGTGTTCCCGACTCATCGTTCGGTCGCCGTGCCGGATGAGATCTACGAGGCAGCGAAGAAGAGTGCGGTGAATACCGAACTCGTCGAGGGCGGCAACGGTATCGCCAACTTCACCGACAGCCGTTATTACGCATTCCCGATTCCGAAGAATGGTCTGGAAGTGGTGTGGAACCATATCACCCGCTATCGCGGTGGCAACGTCCGTCGCAATATCGTCCAGGCTACCCCGCAAACCAACGGTAGCTACACCATGGTTCACTTCGAGGACGAAGTGGCGTTCCCGCTGGGTATGACTGATCTGGATCCCGAGC
>Ga0209024_1000659_pt1 | contig 48853 bp, 51 predicted proteins | sample AutmiccommunBRH5_FD_187380 | JGI IMG/M metagenome (GOLD analysis project Ga0209024, IMG submission 187380) | Deep subsurface microbial communities from Mt. Terri, Switzerland - Autotrophic microbial communities BRH/5 (SPAdes) (version 2) | ecosystem: Environmental > Aquatic > Deep subsurface >... | reverse complement strand
TCACTGGACGAGGCGAGCGTGATGCCCGAGGTGCTGACCCGGAAAAGCGCGCCGTCACCCTCCGCCGGGTGGCCGGATAAATCTCGGAACGGTGGCCGGCTTCATGTCGGAATGCTGGCCGGCTTCACGTCGGAACCGTGGCCGGCTTCACGTCGGAATACCCGGCCGGCTTGCGTCGGAATCCGCACCATTATCCTCGGAAGAGAACACCGGAGGGCACAATATCTTGCAGAATATGAAGCCGCACTCCACGATAGCGCTTCGCGTGCCTTCGTCCGCAATAATATAACCTCAGTGTGGGAAGTTTTCGATGAAATCACGCGCAATCCTGTTACGAAGCTTCATCTTCGCCCTGCTGTGGCTGGCCCTGACTGGCGGCGCGGAGAGCGCCTGGATCTATGGCGCGGTAGCCGCAGTGGCAGCGGGCGCGCTCAGGCTCGGCCTCTATCCAGCTGACCGGCAGGGAGTTCAGATCTGGCGCGCCGCGTTGTTCGCGCCAACACTTCTGGCGCGCGGATTTCTGGGTGGGCTGGACGTGGCCCGACGTGCCATCGACCCGCGCCTGCCCGTCCAGCCGGCCTGGATCCGGTTCCGCCTCGGCAACCGCAACGATGAGGCCAATGCTCTACTGGGCGGGGTCATCAGCATCCTGCCCGGAACCTTGTCGGCAGGTCCGCAGGATGGCCAGATGGATGTCCACGTGCTCAACTCCAGCGGCTTCGATCTGGCCGAACTGGCAACCGAGGAGCGCCGTGTCCTAGGCTTGTTCGGCGGCCGCATAACCGGACACAAAGACGAGCATGCCTGACGTCTTCATGCTGGCGGCCATCCTTCTGCTGGCGACGCTGGGCGTCGCGTTGATGCGCGCTGTGCGGGGCCCGGGTCGGATAGACCGGATCATGGCCGCACAACTGGTCGGAACTGGGGGGGTCGGCGTCGCGCTCGTGCTGGGCGCCGCCCGCAATGCCCCCGCGATGCTGGATGCGGCCCTGATTGGAACCCTGCTGGCCTCCGTTGCGGTGTCCGCTTACGTCCGCGGCCGGACCGTCGGGCAGCCGGAGACGGGCGGCCCTGGTCGGGCCGACGAGGCGGGGCGCTCCGAATGACCTGGCTCGATTATGCCGTCATCGTCTTGCTGTTCACGGGCGTGTTCTTCTACGCGGCCGGTTCGCTGGGGCTGGTGCGGTTTCCCGACGCGTCTTCACGCCTTCACGCCTTGACCAAGGCAGACAATGTCGGGCTCGGGCTGGTCGCTCTGGCCACGGCCCTGCATTGGGGATCGCCCGCGATCGCGGCAAAGATCTTCGCCGTGTGGCTTTTCGCGATCATGGCGGCGGGCATGACTGCACAACTCCTGGCCCGCACCGCGAAGGACGACGACGAGGCGCGTGACCCGCCATGACTGCCGCATTCGACATCCTCCTCTGCGTGATGATCCTCGGCACGGCGGGAGCCGCATTGTTCCTGCGCGACCCGCTGGCCGCCATCGTCTTTCTCATTGTCCTCGGCAACCTGCTCGGGTTGGCCTGGCTGACCCTCGATGCCGTCAACGTGGCGCTTGCCGAGATCGCCATCGGCGCTGGCGTCACGGGTGTGCTGTTGATCCTCGCGCGGGCGCGACTGGTGGCGCTGGGCGACAATGTGGTCTGCGAGCCCATGCCGCTCTGGGCGAGACTCGGGGCGATCGCGCTCTGTGCCGGCTTTACTGCGGTGCTTTCCTGCGTCGTCCTGTCGATCACCCCCGACAGCGGGCTGACGGCGCGTATCGAAGCCCTGATGCCGCGGATCGGGATCGAGAACCCCGTCACGGGCGTGCTTCTGGCCTTCCGGGCCTATGACACGCTCCTGGAGACCTTCGTCCTTCTGGGCGCGCTGGTCGCAGTCTGGTCGTTGGGGCCCGATACCGCCTGGCCACATCCCCCGGCCGCATTGCGCATTTTCGACCCGGGCTTGCGGAGCGTCGCCGGTGCCTTTGGTCGTGTCCTTTTGCCGATGGCGCTGGTCATGGCCGCGTATCTGGTCTGGGCCGGATCCGACCTGCCGGGCGGAGCATTTCAGGCGGGCACCGTGTTCGCGGGGGGGCTTCTGCTGGCTGCCATCGGCGGCGCGATCGGCCTGCCGCGCGCCGACAGCCCGGCGCTGCGGCTCGTGCTGGTGCTGGGGCCGCTGGTCTTTCTGATGATCGGCCTTGCAGGTGCGGTGCTGGGGCGCTTCCTGCTCTTTCCGGACGGGACGGCAAAAATGTTGATAGTGACCATCGAATACGCGCTCGCAGCGTCGATCGCGGTCACGCTGGCGCTTCTGGTGGCAGGGTCTCCGGCGACCCCGGACAAACAGGACTGACATGGACCTGCCTGTGCTCGATCATCTCTTTGCACTGACGGGCGCCCTACTGGTGGGACTGGGGCTTTGCGGTTTCATCGTTCTGCGCCACCCGCTCCGGCAGCTGTTGGCGGTCAATGTCGTCGGCGCAGGCATATTCCTGATCCTAGGCGGGCTCGGGCGTGGCGGGTCCGGCACCGATCCGTTTCCGCAGGCCCTGGTGATCACCGGCATCGTCGTTGCGGTCGCCCTGACCGCGTTCGGCGCAGCGATGATCCTGCGGGTCGCCGCCGAACCCGCCCCCGAAAACCGGCAAGCGGGTGAAGACGCGGGCGAAACCAGATGAGCCCGATCGACCTGCTGGTGGTCACACCGCTGGCTTTCATGATTCTCGCCATCCTGGCGGGCAACCGCGCGAACTGGCTGGTTCCGGCAATCATGCCGGTGATGGCCGGGCTGTCGGTCTGGCTCGTCCTGTTACCGCACGATGCCGCGCATGTGGTCGGCGGTTGGGAACTCCCGCTCGGCATCCTGCTTCGCGCCGACGGGATCGCCCGGCTGATGGTGCCCGCCACCACTGTCTGCTTCCTTGCCGTGGGGCTCTACGCGCGATCCGAACTCTTGCCCGGGCCCGGCGGCGGTTCGGCGCGCAGCCAGACGTTCTGGCCGATGATGTATCTGATGTGGGCCGGGACCAACGCGGGTTTTCTGACCACGGATCTGTTCAACCTCTATGTCGCGATCGAGATGGTCAGCCTGGCCGCGGTGGCCATGGCGGCATTGGGATCGCTGCAGGCGGCCCTGCGCTACTTCCTCATCGCCCTGGTGGGATCGCTGGCCTACCTGATGGGCGTGGCATTGCTGTTTGCCAACTACGACACCGTGGATACCACACTTCTGGCGGGAATTGGACGTCCCGACCTTGCCACCCGGTTCGCGCTTGCGGTGATGACGGCCGGCCTCCTGATCAAGACCGCCCTTTTCCCGCTGCATGGCTGGCTTCCGCCCGCCCATGCCGCGGCACCGGCTCCGGCCAGCGCCCTTCTGTCCGCGATTGTCGTCAAGCTGGGGTTCGTAATCCTGGTGCGGCTCTGGTTCGAGGCCTTCCCGGAGAGCGCCGGATCTGCCGTGATGCATCTGCTGGGGGGGATGGGCGCGCTGGCAGTGCTTTACGGGTCGGCGCAGGCTATGCGGCAAGACCGGCTGAAGCCCTTGGTCGCCTATTCGACTGTGGCGCAGATAGGCTATCTTTTCCTTGCCTTTCCTCTGGTTGCGGGCGCGCAGCACCCGTCCGGTGCATGGGCCGGGATGATGCTGCATGGCGTGGCGCACATGTTGGCCAAGGCGGCCATGTTCCTGGCCGCCGGCCTGATGCTGAAGGCTGCGCACGGCGATCGCATCGCCGATCTGGTGGGGCTTGCCCGGGCCATGCCGATCACGGTTACTGCTTTCGGACTGGCGGCGGTGTCGCTGATGGGGCTGCCGCCGTCAGGCGGGTTCACTGCGAAGTTTCTGCTGCTCCATGCGGCGATCGAACAAGGCGCGGCGATCTATGCCGCCGTCCTGGTGATCGGTGGGCTGATGGCCGCAATCTATCTCTTCCGGCCACTGGCGGTGGCCTTCTCCGGCAGCGACATGCCTGCGGTCGAAACGGGCGCACCACTCCGCGCCGCCGCACCACTCGCGCTGGCGGTCATTGCCATCGCCCTTGGATTTGCTGGAGCCGCGGCGGTCGATCTTTTGGTAGCGGCATCACCCTGGGCGAATGAGGCGCATTCTCCGCCGGAGGCAGTCCAGTGACCTCGATCATGCCGCTTCTGCTCATTCTGCTTCCGTTGCTCGCCGCCCTGATCAGCTTCGCCCTGCCCGAACGCCTGTCGGCGTGGCGGAATGCGTCGAACATTCTTGTCGCCTTCACGAAACTGCTCGTCGTCGGCTTTATACTGCGTGAATCGCAGGCCGGTGGGAGTTTCGAATGGCGCTATGCCTTCCTGCCCGGCCACGACTTCGTGCTGCTCCTCGATCGCGTAGCGCTGCTGTTCGTCACGCTGTCGGTCTTCCTGTGGTTGATAACCACAATCTACGCCATCGCCTATTTCGGTCGCGGGCCGAGCCTTTCCCGGTTCTTCGGATTCTTTAATCTGTGCGTGCTTTCGGCGACCGGCGTCGCGATGTCGGGCACCGCGATCACCTTCTTCCTTTTTTATGAGCTGCTGACGCTGTCGACCTGGCCGCTTGTCGTTCACAAGGGGGACGAGAAATCGATCCGGGCCGGTCGCATTTACCTTACCTACACGCTGGCGGGCAGCGCAGCATTTCTTGTCGGTATTCTCTGGCTGAAGACACTTGTTGGAGAGGTCGAATTCGCGTCGCCACCCGATCTGACGGGCATCCCGCCCCTTGTCCTGACGCTGATCTTCGTGCTTTGCGTCGGCGGGCTTGGGGTGAAGGCGGCCATCATCCCCTTTCACGGCTGGCTACCCGAGGCCATGGCCGCTCCCGCTCCGGTCAGCGCGCTTCTGCACGCGGTCGCGGTGGTCAAGGCCGGCGCCTTCGGCATCGTGCGGATGATCTACGACGTCTACGGCTTCGAGACCGTGGCCGAGTTGGGTGTCGGCCTGCCGCTTGCTGCGATCGCATCCGCCACCATCCTTTACGGCTCGCTGCGCGCGTTGATGCAGACCGACATCAAGAAGCGTCTGGCCTATTCGACGGTCAGCCAGGTCAGCTACATCGTTCTGGGCGCCAGCCTGGTGGGACCGTTCGCGGTCATCGGGGGCCTCGTGCATCTGGTGCATCAGGGAATCATGAAGATCACCCTGTTCATGTGCGCGGGTGTGCTGGCAAACCGGATGAACATCAAGGCGGTTTCCGACCTTGACGGCGCGGGCCGCGTGATGCCGGTGACGATGGCCGCCTTCACGATCGGCGCGCTTGGTATGATCGGGGTGCCGCCCGTGGCCGGTTTCATCTCCAAATGGTATCTCGGGATCGGCGGGCTGCAATCGGGCACGCCTTGGGTGGTGGCGGTCCTTGCAGGCTCGTCGCTGCTGAATGCTGCCTATTTCCTGCCGCTGCTCTACCGGGCCTGGCTTCTGCCTGCGCCCGAGGGGCCGAGGATCCGCGAGCTGGCAACCACCGGAGACCGGATGCTGGTCCTGCCCGCGGCCGTGACGGCGGCCGTGTCCCTGGGCGCGGGGGTTTTTGCTTCGTTCTCTTACAGTCCGCTGGGCTGGGCGAAGCTGATCGCCGAACTTGGGTATCTGCGATGACCGTCGATGCTGTCCTGCTGCTGCCGCTGGCAGTTCTCTGGCCGCTTCTGCTTGCCGGTCTCAGCCTGGTTCCGGGCTGGGGTCCGCGGATGCTGTCGGCGCTGCCACTCGGGCCTCTGCCTGCACTGGCGGCGGCGGTCACGGCCCCGCGCGACCTTCCGGTCGCGCTTCCGGGGGTACTGCTGGACGGCGGGCTGGAACTGACCGGGACTGGTGCTCTGTTTCTGGGCGGTGCCGCGGTGCTGTGGTTCTGCGCCGGCGTCTATGCGGCTCGCTACATGCACGGTGACCGCAACCCGGTGGTGTTCACGCTGTTCTGGAACCTGGTGCTGGCGGGCAATCTGGGCGTCTTCATCGCCGCCGACATCGTCAGCTTTTACGTCAGCTTCGCGCTGGTGTCGCTGATGGCCTATCCGCTGGTCATCCACGACCGCAGGCCCGCCTCGCTCCGGGCGGGAACGGTCTATATCGCGCTGGCCGTCGTCGGCGAAGCCACGATCCTCGTGGGCTTCATGTTGGCCTCGCATGGTGCCGGCGGCGCGATCGGGATCGCGGAGGTGCGCGAGGCCCTTGCCGCGTCCACCGCGCATCCGGCGGCCCTGTCGCTGCTGATCGTGGGTTTCGGCATCAAGGCCGGGCTGATGCCGCTGCATGTTTGGCTTCCGGTGGCCCATCCCGCCGCGCCGACGCCGGCCTCGGCGGTGCTATCCGGGGCCATCGTCAAGGCGGGGATCTTCGGGCTGGTGGCGTTCCTTCCGCTCGGCTCACCCGCAACGGTGACGGGCATGGGGCTGGCGCTGATGGGCTTCGCGGGGCTTTTCGCCGCCGCGCTGCTCGGTATGGCGCAAAGCAATGCGAAATCGGTGCTGGCCTACTCGACGGTCAGCCAGATGGGCCTCGTGATGGGCGTCCTGGGCGTGGCGCTGGCCGACGGGGTGCCCGCCGCGGCGGTGCTGCCGGCGGTGGCGCTCTTTGCCCTGCATCACGGGCTGGCGAAGGGCGCGCTGTTCCTTGGCGCGGGGCTGGCCAGCGACTGCGGCGGCGCGTGGCGCTGGGGGCTTCTCGCCGTTCTGGCCGCCCTGGCGCTGTCCTTCGCGGGGCTGCCGCTGACCGCGGGCGCGCTAGTCAAATCGGCCATCAAGGAGCCGGCCGGCGCGTTGGGGGCCATGCTGATCGGGCTTTCGTCGCTGACCTCGGGGCTGATCCTCACGCGCTTCATCTTCGTCCTCCCTGATTGCGAGCACGGTTCGCGCCCGGCGCTGCTGATGGTCCTGCCGGTGCTCGCGCTGGCCGGGGCCGCGCTGTGGCTTCCCTGGGTGCTGTACACCGGCATCGTGGCGACGGCGCCCTTAGCCGTGGAGGACGCCCTGTCGCTAATCGGCAGTGCCTGGCCGCTCGGCCTCGCGCTTCTGCTGAGCGTTGTTGCGTTCGGCGTCGGATTGCAACCCCCGCCCATTCCCGAGGGCGATCTGCTGGGCCCGGTTCTGCGCATGGCGATGGCCGGCAGAGCGGCGTTCCGGGCCGGGGTCGCAGCCGGTTCGCGGGTCTTGAGCGAGGCCGCAAGGCCCCAGCGCAACGTTTGGGGCGAGGACTTCGAACGGCTGGAACGGATCATCATGGACCGCGCCGTGACCGCCATCTTCCTGCTGGTGATCTGCGGCGCAATCATCGTCGCGTTTCTTGCCTAGACTTAAAATTAGACCAAGCCCCGCGCGAGCCCTCAATCGCCCCGGCCGCCGGTTTACACGACCGTAGGGCGCAGACCCTGCGGTCATGATCCCGGCGTGTCGGGCAATTCCGCCGCACCGGCGCGGGATCACGGCGCTGCTTGTCTGTCACTGCCCGGCTTTCCTGCCGCTCCCGAAATAGGCGGCTGCGGCGGTCAAGAGCGTGATGGGGATCACGAAATAGACCATGGCGAAAGTGTAGGTCGCCAGCGCGTCGTGTTGCTCGGCGGCGAGGATCAGGTAACCTACGTAGAACACATAGTAGGCCAGGAACACGGCGCCTTCCCACCGCGCGATCTCGCGACCGGTCAGGAAGATGGGCAGGCAGGCAATAGCCGCGACCAGCATCACCCAGGCATCGAAGGCCATGACCGAAGGCGCGACGCCGATACCCGAAAACCCGGCGGCAAGGCCGGAAAGCCCCAGGCAGCCCAGGATGTTGAAGACATTGCTGCCGACGACGTTGCCGACGGCGATGTCCCTTTCGCCCTTGATCGCGGCCATGATCGACGTAGCCACCTCGGGAAGCGAGGTTCCCGCAGCCACGATCGTCAGCCCGATGACGAGGTCGCTGACGCCAAGCGCGGCCGCGAACGAGACGGCCGCACTCACCAGCAATCGCGAGCCGATCACCAGGCAGACCAGACCGGCGACGACCATCCCGATCTGGACGATGCGCGACTGCGCCCATCCCCCCGATGCCGGAGCCGCCATATCAATCCCTTCGCCTCCGCCCACACGCTGGCTGATGCGGCGGGACTGCACGACCAGGAAGCCCGTATAGATGAGCAGCAGCGCCAACAGCACCGCAGACTCGAAGAAACCGACCGAGTGGTCTTGAGCAAGCACAAGGAACAGGGATGTCACCCCGATCATGATCGGCACTTCCTGGCGGATGATCTGGCGGTTCACCAGAAGTGGCGCAAGCACCGCGCTTGCGCCGAGAATGAAGAACACGTTGAAGATGTTGCTGCCGATGACGTTACCGATGGCAATATCGGTTTCTCCATTCAGGACGGCACCGACCGATACCGCCACTTCCGGCGCAGATGTGCCGAAGGCCACCACCGTCAGGCCAATCACGAGGGGCGACACCCCCACCGACAGCGCTAGCCGCGACGCGCCCCGCACAAGCACATCGGCGCCCACGATCAGCAGGCCCAGGCCAGCGACAAACATCAGCACATCCATTTTCGGCACTGCCCTTCTGCTTCATTCCGTTTCCGGACGATCATTGCCTCGGCAAGCAAGCATGGCGACCGACCCTCGGCGCAAGAGCGGCCAGCCTGACTCCGGGAAGCGTCAGAGACATGGCCTCGCACTGCCTGCGGTCTGGTGTTGCTCCGGCGCGCAGACCACCGTCGGCGGCCGGGCTGCAAGGCCAGGCCACTGTCATCTCGCCAGAACCAGGAGAACCACCAGCGCCAGGATCGGCCCCGCGCAGGCCACCATGAAGATGTCGCCATAGGCCCGGCGATGATCCAGCCGGCAGACGGTCAAGAGGGTGACCACCGCACCGTTGTGCGGCAGCGCATCCAAGCCACCGGTCGCGATGGCGGTGATGCGGTGCAGCACCGCCGGGTCGATCCCGGCCGCCGTCGCGCGAGCGAGGTAGGTCTCGCCCATGGTCGAGAGCGCGATGCTCATGCCGCCCGAAGCCGATCCGGTGATGCCCGCGAGCACATTGACGGCAATCGACAGCGAGATCAGCGGATTTTCCGGCGCGATCCCGAGCACGGCGTCACGCACCAGCGCGAAGGCGGGCAGCGACGCCACGACGGCACCGAAGCCGACCAGCACGGCGGTGTTGAGCGCCGGGAGGGCCGCGGCGGAGGCCCCGGCCCCCAGTGACTCGGTCAGGTTCGGCAACCGCCTGCGATTCAGCAGGATCATCAGGACGATGGTGGTTGCAAGCGCCATCAGGATCGCCCAGATCCCGCGCACCCGTGTGAAATCGGTCGCGCCCCAGCGCGGATCGGCCAGGTAGGCGGTGTCGAGCACGGGCAGCACCAGCGCGGCGAAGACCGCGTTCAGCGCCACGACCGCGATGATGGGCGCCACGGCGACCCAGAGCGGCGGCAGCCCGATGGGCGCGGTGCCGTCGCGGCGTGCCTCGGCGATGTCGAAGCCCTCGCCCTGCGCCATCTCGCGCATCCGGCGCGACAGTGCCGGGTCGGGCGTTGTCTCGGGGGCGGAGTAGTCGGTAAAGCGCCCGTAGCGGGCGCGCCACAGGAGCCAAGCCAGCCCGAAGGCCAACATTACGGCCCCGCCAATTAGCCCGAGACCAGGCGCGGCGAAGACCGTTGTGCCAAAGAAAGGCATTGGGATCGCGTTCTGGATCGCGGGCGTGCCAGGCAATGCGGTCATGGTGAAGGTAAAGGCACCGAGCGCGATCGTCGCCGGGATGAGCGCGTGCGGAAGACGGCTGCGGGCGAAGAGTTCGGCGGCCAGCGGAGCCACGGCAAAGGCCACGACGAACAGCGACACACCGCCGTAGGTCAGCACCGCGCAGGCTAGCACGACGGCGGGGATCGTGTTCGCCGCACCCAGCCGGGCAACCATCGCCTCGGCCAGTTTCCGTGCCGCACCGGAATCTTCCATCAGTTTGCCGAACATCGCTCCGAGCAGGAACAGGAGCAGGAACTGCATGACGAAATTGCCGAGCGCCGGCATCATCACCTGGGTGAGCGAGGCGAGCACAGGGGCGCCCGCCGACACAGCCGCCACGATCGCCGCAACCGGGGCCGCGATCAGCACGCTCACACCGCGATAAGCGAGCAGGATCAGCAAGGCCAGGGCCGCGAGAATCCCGACAATGCCAGTCATCCTTTTACCCCATCGCGTTCGTCGCCGCCGAACGTGCTGTCGCGGCCAAGTGTGCCCCCGTGTTGAGGGCGTAGCGTTGAAAGTACGCCAAACAACGCTAAGAGAGAACAGTCCGAGAACGGAGATCTTGGGGTGCGGCTGGCAAGGTCCGAGGATGCAACTTCAGCTAGCTTCCGCCCAGGGAACCCCACCGATTACACTCGAAGGTGATGAACTCAACGAAGCTGCATCGGAAGTTCAGCACCGTGCCATCCATCATCATGAGGAGAAGCAGCAGAAGGGCGAGCACCATTCCCGCTATGCTCAGCCAGTACTTGATCGTGACCCAGCGTGACTCTCCCGATTTGTCGGACGCTTCCGTTTCCATCGTCACACCTCCCGCCGGACCCCCGTCCAGCATTAACGGTCGACTCGCGCGCCGCCGGCTATTCCTCGTCCGTCCACCACCCGGACATGTGGTCCGTCATGTCGATGAGGACGCAGCGGATGTGATCATCGGCCGCTGAGTAGATGACCTGGCGGCCCTGCCGTTCGGAGCGAACGAGCCGGGTCGCACGCAGCAGGCGCAGGTGGTGGCTGACCAAGCTCACGCTCATGTCGAGCTTCTCCGCGAGGTCGGTCACCGCATGCGGGCCGGCGGCGCACAGCAGCGCGATGCGCAGCCGGCTCGTATCGCCGAGCAGCCGGAAGATCTCGGCCAACAGGCCAACCTCTTCGCGACTGAGCGAGCTGACCCGTGCGAGGGCTTCGGGACTCCAGGAAAGCTTCGGCATTTATACTATTGAACAGTTGTTCAAGTGACGAGATTATACCCCGAGGCCGATCGGCCGAAAAGACCAACAAGATCGGCAGGGGGATGGAATGACCGTCTTGCGTTCGCGCGGGCTCCTGGGGACGGTCGAGGCAACGGTCGCCTGGGCCTGCATCATCCCGTCGCTGATCATGCTGCCACTGCTGATCGCGGTCAGCGTCTACGACATCGTCGGCCGGCAGTTCTACAACACCGGCTCGACCCGGCTGCAGGAGCTGGAGTGGCACCTGTTCTTCGGGCTGGTGATGGCGTCGATCGGCTATGCCTACCTCCGCGACGCACATGTCCGCATCGATGTGCTCCGGGACCGTTGCTCCGACCGGACGAAGGCGACGATCGAGGCGGTCGGCTACCTGCTGGCACTCGTGCCGTTCTGCCTCGTGGTGATGGTCTACGGATCGCATCTGGCATGGTTGGCCTATGCCAGCGGCGAGCGGTCACGCGCGGCGCTGGGGCTGCCGATGCGCTGGATCATCAAGAGCACGCTGCCGCTCGGCACCTTTCTGCTGCTGCTCGCCGGAACCAGCGTGTTCGTGCGCAACGTGCGGTTCCTGCTCGACCGCGAGCCGCGGCCGGCGCCACGCGGCGAGGAGGCGTGACGGTGCTGGACAGCCTCATCGACGTCCTCCCCCTGCTGATGGCGGCTACGCTGGCTGTGTTCCTGTTCGCGGGCTTCCCGGTCGCCCTGACCCTGGCAGCGGTTGGTTTCGCGTTCGCCCTGCTCGGCAACGCCCTCGACCTCTTCCCCGTAGTCGCGCTCTTCAACCTGCCGCTCAGGATGTACGCCAACCTCGGCGAGAACCTGATCTATCCCGCGGTGCCGATGCTGCTGTTCATGGGCATCGCGCTGGAGCGTAGCGGCATCGCCCGCGAGCTGCTGACCTGCCTGTCCCTGATGCTGCGTCGCCTGCCGGGCAGCCTCGCCATCGCCGTAGTCGTCATCGGCGTCATCCTCGCCCCGTCGGCCGGACTGATCGGCGCCTCCGTCGCGACGCTCGCGCTGATCGCCCTGCCGAGCATGCTGGCGCAGGGCTACCGCGTGCCCCTGGCATCGGGCTCGGTCGCCGCGGCGGGCACGCTCGGCCTGATCTTTCCGCCCGGGCTCATGCTGTTCTTCCTCGCCGACCACATGGAGGTGCAACTCGGGTACATGTTCCTGGCGACCGTGGTGCCGGGCCTCGTCCTCGCCGTCCTGTACGTGGTCTACCTGCTGGCGCGGACGGCCATCGACCCGAGCGCTGCCCCACGCGTGACGGAGACCGAACCGATCCCGGCGCTGCGGTTCGCGATCTACGTCGTCCGCAGCCTCGCTCTGCCGCTGCTGCTGGTCTTCCTCGTGCTCGGCTCGATCGTCGCCGGCCTAGCGACCCCCACCCAGTCGAGCTCCGTCGGGGCGGCCGGCGCAATCCTGCTGATGGTGCTGAACCGCAGCCTGTCGTTCCGGCTGTTCCGCGAGATCGTCGAGGCAACGGCGCTGATGACGGCGATGGTGTTCCTGATCGTCATGGCGGCGACGGTGTTCTCCTACGTCTTCATCTACCTCGACGGCAGCAGTGTCGTGACCGACGCGATCCACGGCCTCGGGCTCGGCCGCTGGGGAACCCTGCTGTTCATCCTCGGCATGATCTTCGTCATGGGCTTCTTCATCGACTGGATCGAGATCACGGTGATCGTCCTGCCAATCGTCTCGCCGGCGCTGGAGGCACTCGACTTCTCGGACTACATCGGCGTGCCCGGTCTCTCCATGCTGTGGATCGCCGTGCTGGTGGCGCTCAACCTGCAGGCGTCGTTCCTGACCCCACCGTTCGGCTTCGCGCTGTTCTTCCTGAAGGGGGCGGCACCGCCGGAGGTCCGCCTCGAGCAGGTCTATCGGGGCGTCGTGCCGTTCGTCGCCCTTCAGGTAGCCGGCATGGCGTTGGTCCTGCTGTTTCCGCTGCTCGCGACCTGGCTCCCCGTTCTGGCTCTCGGGTCGCCTTAGGAGAACCGATATGACGCAGCCACACCACGACGTCCGTGAGATCTCCCGCTATCGCGTGCATGGCATGGACTGCGCCTCGTGCGCCATGAAGATCGAAGGTGCCGCCCACGGCGTCACCGGCGTCGAAGAGGTGAGGGTCTCGATCGCCTCGCAGCTGATGTCGCTGATCACCAACGATGCCGCCAGCACGGCGGCGGTGGAGCGGGCGGTGACCGACCTCGGCTATCGGCTCGACCGACTGGACGCGCCGGAGCCGGGCGGCGGCGCGGTTCCGGGCGATCCTGCCCATCTCGCACCCGGCTACCGGCGCGCCCTGTGGACCGTCGTCGTGCTGAACGTGGGCTACGGCGCGATCGAGATGGCCGGCGGCTTCATCGCCGGCTCGCAGGCGCTCAAGGCCGACGCGCTGGACTTCGTCGGCGACGGCCTGATCACCTTCCTCGGCCTGCTCGCCATCGGCTGGAGCCTGGCGTGGCGGGCGCGGTCGGCGCTGTTGCAAGGCCTGTTCCTCGGCGCCCTCGGCTGCGGCGTGTTGGTCAACACGGCATACAGGGTGCTGGTGCTGAACGAACCGGCCGCCGAGCTCATGGGGTTGTTCGGTGCGGTCGCTCTGGCCGTGAACGTGGCGGCGGCGCTGGTGCTCATCCCGCACCGGGCGGGCGACGCCAACGTCAGGGCGGTCTGGCTGTTCAGCCGCAACGACGCCATCGGCAACCTCGCGGTGGTGGCGGCGGCCGGGCTGGTCTGGTGGACCGCCACCCCATGGCCGGACCTCGCCGTGGCGGTGGTCATCGCCGGCCTGTTCCTGCACTCGGCCTGGCGGATCGTCGGCGACGCCCGCGGCGACCTTGCCCAGGCGCGCGTCGGTGCGGCCGGTTGATCCAGCGCAATGCCGAAACGTCCGGGCACGCCATGATCCGGACAGCCGAAAAGGAGGAACCCATGCGTACCTCGATCTATGCCGTGGTCGCCGCCGTCACGCTCGCGACAGGCGCCGCCGCCTACGCCCAGCAGTCGCCTCAGTCGATGCCCGGCTCGCAGATGCACGGGCCGATGTCCGGTCAAGGCATGATGATGTCGGGCCAGGCTGGCAGCGCGATGTCGCTTCCTGAGCGGCTCGACTGGGCCGAGAAGCACATGACCGCGCGGCTCGAGATGCTGCAGGCGATGAAGGGCGCGACGACGCAGCTCTACGGCGTGCTGTCGGACGAGCAGAAGGGCTTGGCTGACCAGCTCATCCACGGCCCGATGGGCATGATGTAGCTGCGTGGATGGCCGCACCACGGTCCATGCCGGGGACACCGTGCGCTCCGCGGTTGGGCATGTCCATATCGGGCTGGAGCAGTTGATTCCGCTGGAGTGCTCACCTACTCGCCGAGCATCTCGTCGATGATCGGACACTCCGGCACGGCGTCGCCGCTGCACTTGTCGGCAATCCCCGACAGTGTGCGTTCGAGCCGCTGGAGGTCGCGAATACGGTCCCGCACGCTCTTCAGGTGCGCCGTCGTCATGGCGTGGATGTCGCCGCACGTGTAGTCGTGCTCGTCGACCATCGACAGCAGGCCGCGTAGCTCCTCGATCGGGAAGCCGAGCTCACGCCCCCGCAGGATGAAGCGCAGTCGCGACACGTGGCTTGCGCCGTAGACGCGGTAGCCGGCGGCGGTGCGCGGCGGGTCCGGCATCAGGCCGATCCTCTCGTAGTAGCGGATCGTCTCGAGGTTGCAGCCGGTGCGCCGGGCGAGCTCGGCGCGCTGCAGTCCGCTCCCGAAGATGTGATCGCTCATCGCACGACACCCCTTGAGCCTGTACCGACTACAGACCCTAGCCTCGGATCAGTCGAAGATCGAGGCCCAGCGTCATGACCGATACACGATCCGAAACAATGATTCGGCCCGACACCGGCGAGAGCCACCGGAGGGGATGGCTGGCGGCCGGCGGGTTGGCTGGTGCGATCCTCGCGTCATCCTGCTGCATCGTTCCGCTGCTGCTGGTCACGCTCGGCGTGTCCGGCGCCTGGATCGGCAGCCTGACCGTCCTGGAGCCTTACAAGCCCTGGTTCGCCGGGGTGGCGCTCGTCTTCGTCGGACTCGGCTTCCGGCAGGTGTACTTCAAGGCCCAGGCCGCGTGCACCGAGGGCTCCTATTGCGCGCGCCCGCAATCGGCGCTGGTCACCAAGTCCGCCCTCTGGGCGGCCACGGCCCTGGTGCTGCTGGCGCTCACCATCAACTGGTGGGCCCCGTTCCTCTATTGATCGTCCCACCGCACGGAGATGAACCGATGTGTCGACCTCTCGTCATTGCCGCCTGCGGGCTGACGCTTGTTGCGGCCGGGGCGCTGTCCGTGACCGCAGCCGCACCGCTCGCCGCCCAGTCAAACGTGGCGCAGACCGCGGCCGTCGAGACCAGGACCTTCGCGATCGACAACATGACCTGCGCGCTCTGCCCGTTGACGGTGAAGACCGCGATGCAGCGGGTCGAAGGCGTTCGCTCGGTCACCGTCGACTTCGGCGCGAAGACCGCCACGGTGACGTTCGATCCGGCGGTGGCGACCCCCGAGGCGATCGCGGCCGCGTCCACCGACGCCGGCTACCCGGCGCGGCCGGCCGGGTAGGGCCGACGCCATGAAGGACGTGACGATCGTCAAGACCGGGGTCGCCGGCTCCGTCATTGCGGCGTTGTGCTGCTTCACGCCGATACTCGTCATCCTGCTCGGGGCGGTCGGCCTGTCGGCCTGGCTCGGCTGGCTCGACTACGTGCTGTTCCCGGCACTCGCCATCTTCCTCGGGATCACCGGCTACGGCCTTTGGCGACGGCGGCAGGCAATGGCCTGCTGCTCGACAGACGCTCAACCCACCAACGAGAGACCGTGAAATGTCCGACTGTTGCACGCCCGAGGCCGGCCGCGCCGGAAGCTATGATCTCGCCGTCGTCGGCGCCGGGTCGGCGGGTTTCTCGGCGGCGATCACCGCGGCCGAGAAGGGTGCCCGCGTTGCCCTGGTCGGTCACGGCACCATCGGCGGCACTTGCGTCAACGTCGGCTGCGTGCCGTCCAAGACCATGATCCGCGCCGCCGAGGCGCTGCACGCCGGGCGCGCAGCGAGCCGGTTTGCGGGGCTCGTCGGGGAGGCCCACCTCACGGACTGGACGGATCTGATCGCGGCCAAGGACGACCTGGTAGCCGGGCTGCGACAGAAGAAGTATGTCGATCTCATCGCGGCCTACGACGGCATCAACTATCTCGATGGCGTCGCGCGACTGAGCGGTGCCGGGCTCGCCTTGAATGGCGATACCTTAAAGGCCGGGAGCATCGTCCTGGCAACCGGCGCCTCGCCGGCCGGCGCCGACATTCCCGGCCTGGAGCGGACCCCGTATCTCACCAGCACGACTGCCCTGGAGCTGACGGAGCTGCCGCGTTCGCTCCTCGTGGTCGGGGGCGGCTACATCGGCTGCGAGCTTGCACAGATGTTCGCCCGGATGGGAACGCAGGTGACGCTGGTCACCCGCGACCGCCTGCTGCCCGGCGCCGAGCCCGAAATCTCGGCCGCGCTGACCGGCAATCTTCGCGATGACGGCATCACCGTGCGGACTGGCCTCGCATACCGCCGCATCGGTCTCGCCGAAGGCGGCGTCACCCTCGAGATCGAGACCGGCGGTCGGCAGGACGTCATCGCGGCCGCGCAGGTCCTGATCGCCACCGGCCGGAGACCGAATACGGCCGAGCTGGGGCTGCCCGAGGCCGACGTCACTCTCACCCCCACCGGTGCGATTGTAGTCGACGACCGGATGCGCACATCCAGACCCCGCGTCTACGCCGCCGGCGACGTGACCGGTCGCGACCAGTTCGTCTACATGGCGGCCCATGGTGCGAAGATTGCCGCCCTGAACGCCCTCGACGGCGATTGCCTGCGCTATGACGACAGCGCGGTTCCGTGGGTCGTGTTCACCGATCCGCAGGTCGCCGGCGTCGGATTGTCCGAGGCCGCCGCGCGGGTCGCCGGCCACCGCGTCAAGATATCCGTCCTGCCGCTCGATCAGCTGCCCCGAGCGCTGGCGGCTCGAGATACCCGCGGTCTCATCAAGCTGGTCGCCGATGCCGACAGCGATCGTCTCCTCGGCGCACAGATCCTGGCGCCGGAGGGGGCCGACAGCATCCAGACGGCGGTCCTGGCGATCCGGCACGGCATGACTGCGGCGGCGCTCGGCGAGACGATCTTCCCCTACCTGACGACCGTCGAGGGCCTGAAGCTGGCCGCCCAGGGTTTCGAACGAGACGTCGCCAAGCTGTCCTGCTGTGCCGGATAGGAGGCGAGGTCGAAACATGGCGAAGCGCGGCTCGGACCGCAGGCACATCCGTGTTCAGTGAAGCAGAGGAGGCGACCACCATGACACAGACCGACACCTCGGCCGTCGATGCGTTGTGGGAGGTCTCCGCCCTGCGCCGCGCGCCGGTGCCGACGCCGGCCGAGCGGCGAGCCGGGCTCGTGCTGCTCCGAGAGTTGGCCCGCGGCGAGCCGGTCGCCGTCGACGACTTCGCCCGTGCCCTCTCCACGTCCGTGGAGGCGGCCGACGACCTCGTGACGGCCTCGAGGCTGACGCGCTTCATTCTTGCCGCCGAGGACGGTCGGATACGCGGCTTCATGGGGCTTTCGGTGACTGAGACGCCGCACCGGATGGTCGTCGACGGCCGCGCTCTGTGGACGTGGTGCGCCTACGACACGCTGTTCCTCCCGGCGCTGCTCGACCGGACGGCACAGGTCGAGACGCACGACCCCGTGACGGGACAGGAAATCCGCTTGACCGTGTCGCCGCGGCGCGTCGAGGCCGTCGCTGCGGTCGCGTCCATCGTGCGACCCGAGGCCTGGGACGTCGCGTCGGCGGCGTGCGTGATCGCGTCCGCCTGCCACCACATGTTCTTCCACGTGTCGCGGGCAACGGGCGAGCGCTGGCGGATCGAGCACCCCGAGACGATCCTGCTGTCGCTCGAGGAGGCCTTCGAGTTCGGGCAGCGGTCGAACGCGTACCGTTTCGGGCTGGAACCGCTGAACGCTGAATGAACAAGCGTTGAGGCGTCGTCCCTGGTCTGCCGATGGTCGGCAGGGAGGGGTGCATCGAGAGGCCGCACGAAACCTTGCCGCGCTTATCACCACATCACTACGAATCTAGTTGCTTTTGACAGGCTTGATACCTAGCGTCGGGACATGAATCGGGAACTGGCCGCACGCTGTCTCGCCGAGTTGGGGAACCTGACCCGGCTGGACATCTACCGCCTGCTGGTCCGGGCAGGGCCGGAGGGGCTCAATATCACCCAGCTTCAAATCCGTCTGGATGTTCCGGCATCGACCTTGACCTTTCATCTGCGCGGGCTGGTCGGTGCTGGCCTGGTCTCGCAGGAGAAGAATGGCCGCCAGGTGATCTGCCGCGCCAAGTACAGGCAGCTCAAGGCGATGATGGAGTTCCTGCACGAGGAGTGCTGCAAGGGCTTCGAGGGGGAGGCGCCCGCAACGACGGTGCGTCGCGCCGGCTAGTTCCATGATTGGCCGGATCCACCCAAGCTGGTTCGTGCCGATCGCGTGCGTGATCGGCTATTTCATGACCACACCCGGTCAAACCATCGGCGTCTCGTCATTCATCGACCATATCGCACGTGATCTGAGCATCCCTCGCGAGCAGGTGCTGATGCTCTATAGCGTCGGCACCCTGATCGGGATTCTCCCGGCGCCGTACATCGGACGTTTGCTCGACCGGTACGGCCCTCGCCGAGCGATCGGTTTCATCGTGATCGCGCTCGGCCTGTCCTGCGGGGCACTGGCCTGGGCCGATGGCCCATGGGGTTTGGCGCTCGGCTTTACGCTGCTGCGCGGTACGGCCATCGGTGGATTGAGCCTGGTGTGCGGGCACCTGATCAATCTTTGGTTCGATCGGTACCGCGGGCGCTCGGCGGCGATAGCCATGTTGGGAATGGCCCTTGGCGGGCTCATTGTCCCCGGCGTCGCTGAAGGACTGACGTCGGCGTATGGCTGGCGGGACGCCTATCTCGTGCTCGGCGTCGGTGTTGTCGCGATCATGTTGCCGGTCGGCCTGCTGCTGTTCCGCAACCATCCAGGGATCTACGGCCTGCTGCCGGACTTCGGCAAGACTGCCGCCGCCCCGTCGGCTCACGATATCCCGGGCCCGACATTGCGCGAGGCGCAGCGGACGCTGGTGTTCTGGTATTTGCTGGCAATCGGAATTCTCGTGAATGCCGTGGGAACGGCGCTGCTGCTCGACCACATCCGTGGCCTGCAGGCCGCGGGTCTGTCACGCGAGACGGCAATCGCGATGCTGGGCATGGTGACGGTTGTTCAGAGCATCGCCTTCCTCGGCGGCGGTGTGCTGGTCGATCGGTACGGCTCCCGCAGAACCGGGCTCCTGGGATTGCTGCTGTTGGCGACGAGCGTCGTTTGCATGATGACGGCGACCGGCCTCCTCGCGGGAGCGGCTTATGCTGCCGCCCTCGGCGCCAGCCTCGGGGTACTGCACGTCGTCGGGGGCGCCGGCTATGCCGAGCATTTCGGCACGCTTCATCTCGGCAACATCAAGGGCACCGCCTCCATGGTCGGCATCTTCGGCGCCGCCGCCGGCCCGCTTCCACTTGCGCTGTGGTCGCCGGGGACCAGCTACTGGATCTTTCTGGCTGCCATTGCGGCAGCCCTCGCACTCGGCGTCAGCGCCTCGCGGCGCCCGCTCATTGTGCCGATCGCAATGTAGCCTTCTGCGCGGGAGGGTCGGGGTCGGATCGTCTAGAGGTTCAGGCTGGCCGGCCGATGCCGAGCCGCCGCATCTCGCGATAGACAGTGGAGCGCCCGAGGCCGAGCTGTCGGGCTGCCTCGGTCGGTGACACTTTCGCCTCGATAAGCTTGATGGCGGCCTCGACCTTCCTCTGGTCGAGCGGCTGTCGGCCCGGCCGGCGGCCCTTCGCCCGGGCGGCGGCGATGCCGTCCTTGGTCCGCTCTGAGATCAGCCGCCGCTCGAAGTGCGCGATGGCGCCAAAGACGTGGAAGATCAGCTCGCCGGCGGCCGACGAGGTGTCGATCTTCTCCTCGAGGCTCAGCAGGTCGACTTGCCGGTCGCGCAACGTGTTCACCGTCGCGAGCAGCTCGGACAGCGAGCGACCGAGCCGATCGAGCCGAACCACGGCAAGCGTGTCGCCCGGCCGAGCATAGGCGAGCAGCTCGGCCAGGCCCGGCCGGTCCATGCTCTTCCCCGACCGCACGTCGGTGAACACCTTCACCGCACCAGCCTGCTCGAGCCGGAGGATCTGGCCTGCGGTATCCTGGTCGCCCGTACTGACTCGCGCATAGCCGAGAACGTGACCCATACTCGTCTCTCAAACGGACGTTCCGTGGACGGTCGTCGACGGCGCTGTCGCCCACCATGAAACCCGTCCACAGAATACGTCTCCGAACAGGATGGAGTCCACCAAACACAGAGACTGCTTATAGACACGAGAGGGGGCAGGCATGGGCAAGCACGAGCTGCTAACCGACGCCGAGCGTGAACAGCTGATCGGCATCCCGACCGGGCGCGATGAGCTTGCTCGGCTCTACACGCTCGAGGGATCGGATCTCGAGCTGATCCTCCAGCGACGCGGGGACCGCAACCGCCTCGGCTTTGCCCTTCAGCTCGCGGTTCTCCGTCACCCCGGCACGATGCTGGCACAATTGCTCGCTCGCACCGGGCAGCTGCCGGAGGCCCTGGTCCGCTACCTGGCTCACCAGCTCCATGTTCCCGCAACGGCGCTCGCCGACTACGCGACCCGCGAGCAGACCATGACGGACCACGCCCGGCAGCTTGCAGAGCTCCTTGGTCTGCGCATCCCTACCAGGGGCGACATCCCGTTCATGATCGAAGCCGCGGCCTCGGCCGCCTGGTCGACCGACCAGGGGAGCCACATTGCCGAGGGCATGATCGGTGCCCTGCGGCGTGCCTGCATCCTGTTGCCTTCGATCGCGACGATCGAGCGTGCCGGCATCGCCGGTCGGGCACGGGCCCGCAAGCGAGCCACGCAGGCGCTGCTGTGTCGGCTCAGCCGGGAGCAGATCGAACGGATCGACAATCTGTTCGTTGTGGAACCGGCGACTGGCGTGACGCCGCTCGCCTGGCTGAAGGCAATTCCGGCAGCAGCCAAGCCGGACCACGTCCGCGAGATCCTCGACCGGCTGCGCTTCGTTCGCACGATCGGCATCTCTGCCAACGCGGCCGCGGCCGTGCACCCGGACCGCTATCGCCAGCTCGTTCGCGAGGGCCGCGCGTCGCCTGCCTATCTGCTCGAGCGCTATGCGACGGCACGGCGGCGAGCGACTGCCGTGGCCTTGCTGATCGATCTCGAGGAGCGGCTGACCGACGCCGCGATCGAGATGGCCGACAAGCTGATCGCCGGCATCTTCACCCGGGCCAAGAACACGCAGGCCCGGCGCTACGCTGCGACCTCCCGCGACGTGTCGCGCCTGATGCGGCTGTTCCGCGGCACCATCGACGCGCTTGCCGAGGCGATCGAAGGCGACACCGATCCGATCGACGCGGTGAACGAGACTGTCGGATGGGCTTCCCTGCTGAAGGTCAGGCACGAGGTTTCCGCGCTCGCCGATACCGCTGGCGAGGATCCGCTGGTCGTCGCGGCCGACCGATATGCGACCTTGCGGAAGTTCGCGCCGGCGCTGATCGAGGCTCTCGACTTCAAGGCCGGCCGCGGCAGCGCACGCACGATCGCCGCCCTCCGTCTGCTGCGCGAGCTCAATGGCTCGGGCAAGCGAGACGTCCCGCCGGATGCGCCGATGCCGTTCAAGAAGGAATGGCGCAAGCTGGTGACCGAGCCCGACGGCAAGATCAACCGCCGCCTGTACGAGACGGCGACCCTCGCGCATCTGCGCAACAAGCTGCGGTCCGGCGACGTATGGGTCGAGCGGTCCTCCGCCTACCGGCGGTTCGACAGCTATCTGGTGTCGGAGAGCGAGGCGGCGCCGATCGCCGCGGAACTGGATCTGCCCGCCAGTGCCGACGCGTGGCTGGCCGCTCGCGGCGCCGAGCTCGATCAACGACTGAGGCGGTTCTCGCGGCTCCTCGGCCGAGGCCGGCTTGATGGTGTCGCCTTCGTGGACGGCCGTCTGCAGGTCTCGCCGGTCAGAGCAGCGGTGCCGGACGAAGCGCTCGACCTGGCCGATCGGCTGGATGCGCTGATGCCCCGCGTCCGGGTGACCGAGCTGCTGCATGAGGTCGGCCGAGAGACCGGGTTCATGGCGGCCTTCAGCAACCTGCGCACTGGCGAACGGTGCTCCAACGACAACGCGCTGCTGGCGGCGATCCTCGCCGACGCCACAAATCTCGGTCTGTCGCGCATGGCCGCGGCCAGCCAGGGCGTGACGCGCGACCAGCTCGTGTGGACCCAGGACGCCTACATCCGGGAGGACACCTACAAGGCGGCCCTGGCGACCATCATCAACGCCCATCACCGGCTTCCGATCGCCACGGTATGGGGTGACGGCACCACGTCCAGCTCGGACGGGCAGTTCTTCCGGGGCGGCAAACGGGCGGCCGCCGGCGGCGACGTGAACGCCCGCTACGGCGTCGACCCGGGCTTCAGCTTCTATACGCACGTGTCCGACCAGCACGGACCCTACCACGTGCGGGTGCTGTCGGCGGCGGCCCATGAGGCTCCCTACGTGCTCGACGGCCTGCTGCACCACGGCAGCGAGCTCGCCATCGCCGAGCACTACACCGACACCGGCGGCGCCACCGACCATGTGTTCGCGCTCTGCTCGATGCTCGGCTTCCGGTTCTGTCCGCGGCTTCGGGATTTCCCGGATCGGCGGCTCGCCCCGATCAACCCGCCGGCCAGCTACCCGACGATCGCGCCGCTCCTCGGCCGGCGCATCCGTGCCGATGTCGTCCGCGAGCATTGGGGCGACGTAGTGCGTCTGGTCGCCTCGCTGAAGGCGGGCCGCGTGGCGCCGTCCGTCATGCTGCGGAAGCTGGCTGCCTACGAGCGACAGAACCAGATCGACGTCGCGCTGCAGGAGATCGGCAAGGTCGAGCGTACCCTGTTCATGCTCGACTGGCTGGAGAACCCGGCGCTCCGGCGGCGGTGCCAGGCAGGGCTCAACAAGAGCGAGCAGCGCCACGCCTTGACGCAGGCGATCTGCACGTTCCGGCAGGGCCGGGTTATCGACCGCACTCACGAGACCCAGCAATATCGGGCGTCCGGGCTGAACCTGGTGATTGCGGCGATTGTCTACTGGAACTCGACATACATGTCCGACGCCGTGGCGCATCTGCGGTCGGCCGGCGAGGCTGTTCCGGCCGAGCTGCTCGCCCACACGTCGCCGGTCGGCTGGGAGCACATTGCGTTCTCCGGCGACTTCCTGTGGGATCGGGCGGCGCAGGCGGCGGGTCGGAGGCCGCTCAATATCGCCGAGAGGTGGGAAGCGGCATAGCCGTGTTCCCCGCCTGTTCTTCCTTAGCGTTGTTTAGCGTACTTTCAACGCTATGCCCTCAGATAGCACGGCGTCCGAGGGGACAAACAGGTCCTCGATGTAGCGGTCGATGGCGGTGAACTGATCGGTCGGCATAGCGCGTCCTTTGGAGAGCTTCGTGGGTCGACGGGTGTCCCACATCTGCGGAAGTCAGGTGTTTCGTCGAACTCGCTTCCCAGCGGTGTGCCGATTCCGCAGTCGGCGTGATGCGCCGAATACAGGCGTCAAGTATGTTGAGCGAAATGAAGGTATGATCTGGCAAATCCCCAGGCTCACGAGGGTCTCCCAAACGCGTCTACCCCCTTCACTCGCTAGGTCGCGTGACCAATTGATATTGTCGACGGTAGGCGGCTGTTCGCCTCGGTAACGGGTAATCGCCATCCGAGGCTCCTCCGAATTCGCTTCTTTGAAACGACGATACGGTGGTCTGCAGACCCTTTGAAGAATATTGCTGCGCAATCAACTATGCCGAGGAGTCAATCGAATGCCGTTAACATCGGGATACGGAAAATAGCGTTGTCACTTCAGATCGGCCCGCCGTGGCGCCCCTCACCAGACACAGTGGGAATCTGCCAGGAACGCGATCGGCCCTGCAGGCGGACCTGCTCCCGGCAGGCCGTGTCAAGCGAGGCTGATCGTGCCCGCCAAGATAGTCGTCAGGGACCGTCCAGGGCGAGTTTGATGCCGAGGAGGACTAGTATGACACCGCCGGCACGTTGGATTACGAGGGCGCGCCGGGTCGAGCGCTTCACGCGTCGGACCATGGCGTGGGCTACCTCGATCAATACGAGATCGGTCATCGTGAACATAACATTGACGATCATGCCCAGAATGACGATTTGTAGCCAAACTGAAAATTCGGCAGACGGGTCAGTGAATTGTGGCAAAAAGAGAAAGAAGAAGACAACGGATTTCGGGTTCAGAATTTCAACGATCACGCTATCGAAAAGCGCCTTCTTGGCGCTCCGACCGTTCGCGGCACTCGACGTTGTTGCCAACATGTCGGTTCGGGTCCGCAGATACCCGATGCCCATCCAAATCAAGTAAGCGGCTCCAAGAAACTGCATAACCAGAAATAGTCGTGGCATCGCATGGAGAAGGGCGCTCGCCCCCACCGCGGCCGCGCAGACATGACCAAGACCCGCGGCGTGGAACCCGATAGCAGACCACCATCCCGCACGACGCCCCAAGGAAATGGTTTGGGCGGCTGCGTACAACATTGAAGGTCCTGGAATACAAGCGACGATCGCCGACGCGAGGAAGAACGAGAATAGAAGATCGAACGACGGCATGACATTTATCCTCGGTCAAGCGCGCGACGTCGACGTGATCCTATAGGACTTTCGCCATTCGCCGAGGGCGGCATTTTGACGCCCTTAGATCCGCGACAAGTCCGTTTGAGTATGGCTTCAATCGCTGATCCGGCGTAGCGGCCGGCTTTCGAGGGCGGCATCCATCATGGTCTTAGAAACGTCGGTGCGGGTGTCGTAGCCACGTGCCAGCGGCCCCCACGGTCATCCAGCCGGTCCTTGTCGGTGCGGCGCTCCACCCAAGGTAGGTGGTGACGTGCACAACCAACTATGGTATAATGGAATAATGCGCAATTGTAGGTAGCCGTTTCCTGGTGAAATTTTAGAAGATCCGACCTAGAGCGGCGGCGAAGAAGGCTCCGGTAACGGCGAGGCGTGTTGAGTTGCTGGCAAAGGTTTTCTGCAATGGCATCGTTCCCTGTCCCCTGCTCAAGACGGGGTTCCCGTACCACTTCTGCAGAGAATGCCGCTAAGAGAATACATGTAGAACAATGGGTTGCGACAGTGGCCTTTCTGTAACCAATTGATTTCCCGATAAAAGCAGCTTTCCTGGGACTCGTTGATCGGTCCGCTCTACCGTTCGTGGCAAGAGAGGTCCGATCGGCGGGGGACAGCATGCAGGCGTGGCGGCGACGGTTGCTGGGGATCGATGCTGTTCCGGCCGACCTGTCCGAAGCGGAGATCCGGCACTTCTTCACACTCGAGGAGGAGCAGGCCTCGATCGTGGCGCATCGCCGCCGCGACATGAACCGCTTCGGCCTTGCCATCCAGATCGGCTTCCTGCGTCTGGCCAGCCGCCCGTTGGACCCGATGCGGCTGATACCGCCGGCCGTGCTGGCCTGTGTCGCCGAACAGACCGGCGTGGCGGCACCGATGATCGCAACCTTGCGGGCGATCTACCGGCGCCGGCGCCGCACGCTGTTCGAGCACCAGCAGGCGGCCATGCAGGCACTTGGATTTCGACCCTGCACGCCGGCCGCCGAGCGGGCGTTGACCGCTCACCTGCGCAAGGAGGCCCGCACGGTGATGGATCGGGGCGAGCTCGTCACCCAGGCACGGGCATGGCTCTACGATCACGGATACCTGGCGCCCGGAAAGCGCCGCCTCGACGATCTCGCGTCCGCTGCCCAGAACTTCGTCTTCACCGCACTGCAGTCGGCGATCGTCGACCGTGTCGGGAAGGAAGCCGCCGCTTCCTGGGCAGGAGAACTCACCGGCTCTGGCCGGATGGCCGGCGAGACGCGGCTGGACTGGCTGCGCAGACCCGCCGGCGGCACCTCGGTCCGTGACATCAGCGATGTCCAGGCGCGCCTCGATGAGCTTCGTCGGCTCGGTGCCGAGCGCCTGGATCTGCCCGCGCTGCCGATCGAGCGGATGCGGACCCACGCCCGCCGGATCGCGCTTCGCAAGGCGTCGACATTGAACCGTCTGCGAGAGCCGCGCCGGACGGTGGAGATCGGCTGCTGGTTGCGGCTGCATCTCATCACGCTCACCGACACGGTGCTGGAGCAGACGAACCGACACGTCGGCGACCTCTGGGGCCGGGCCCGGCAGCGAGTTGAGAACCGCGCATTGAACGAGCTCCAACGGTATCGGTTCGGCATGGATGCCGTCTGCGCCGCCCTGGCGGATTTGGATCTGCCGCCAGAGGCATTCAGGTCTGCGGTCGCGGAAGCTGCTGCTCCGTTCGCGGGCGCGCCGCCGCGGGAATCCAAGGCACACGCAATCCGCACCGAGATGGCCGGGGAGCCGGGACGCTTGCGAGCTCTGATGAGACGGGTCACCGGCCTCGACCTGTCGATCGGCGAACAACACCCGCTGCGGATCGCGCTGAGCACCTTGGAGACAGCCTACAGGACAGGTAATCCCAGGATCCCCGCCGCTGCGGTACAGGCGCTGCCGCGGGCGGCGCGTCGGCCGGTCGAGCGGGCTCCGTCCCCGTCGGATAGGCTGTCCGCCTTCGAGGTTGCCGCCGCCCTGCTGCTCAAGCGGTCCCTGCGCAACGGCCAGGCGAGCGCGCCGCACAGCCTGAAGCATCGAGCGGTCGCCGATCAGCTGATGCCGCGGTCGATGTGGGCCGAGCAGCGCGGCCGCATCCTGCGTGCCAACGGATGGCCGTCGTCACTTGACGCCTACCTGCGCCGCTTCGAGCGGCCATTGGCCCTGCGCCTCGAGATGTTGGACGAGGCGGTCGAGGCCGGCGAGATCGGCATCGAGCGTGACCGCTTCAAGGTCCCGCGCTACCGCCCTGATCCGGTGGATCCGGAGGTCGACCGAACCCGCGACGCGCTCTTCGCCGCGATCGGCGAAGTGCAGCTACCGGACATTCTGGTAGCGACGGATGTCCGGGCGCGGTTCTCGTGGCTGGCGCTCGGCCGCCAGCCTGCGAACGAGCGCGAGCTCCTGTCTCACTACGCCGGCCTTCTCGCCCTTGGGACGGAGAAGACCGCGGCGGCGATGGCCCGAATGGTTGACGGCGTCAGCACCGACCAGATCGAGCTCGCCATGCGGCAGATCGAGGAAGCCGGACAGCTGCGCGCCGCCAGCGACGCCGTGGTCGCCGATCTGCTCGCTCAACCAATCGCCAGTCTCTGGGGCTCGGGCGTCCTCGCCAGCGCCGACATGATGAGCCTGGACGCGACCCGGCACCTGTGGACCGCCCGGATCGAGCCGCGGCGGCGGACCCCGGCCGTCGGAACCTACACCCACGTCCTGGACCAGTGGGCGATCATCTATGATCAGCCGATCGTGCTCAATCGGCGCCAGGCTGGCGCTGCCATCGAAGGCGTGCTGCAGCAGGAGGTGGCACAGCTCCAGCGTTTGGCCGTCGACAGCCACGGCTTCACGCACTTCGCCATGGCGGTCGCCAAGCTGCTCGGCTTCGACCTCTGTCCGCGCCTCACCGACGTCGGTGGACACAAGCTCTACCTGCCCAAGGGCATTCCCGTACCCGACCGTCTGGAGCCCATGGTAGAGCGGGTCACGATCGGCCGGGCCGCACGGTTGGGCTGGGACGACCTGCTGAAGCTCGTTGCGTCGTTGAAGGCCGGCTACGGCTCGGCGTCGACCATCATCGACCGTCACGGCAGCGCCGCTCGCGGGATGCCCGTGTACGAGTGTGGGACCGTGCTCGGCAAGATCCTGCGCACGCTGTTTCTGCTGGACTACCTGGTCAACCCGGGCTTCCAGCACGAGGTTCACCGTAGCCTGAACCAGGGGGAGTCGGTGCATCCGCTGCAGCGGGCGCTGATGGCCGGCCGCATTGAAGCCAAGCACGGTCGCACGAGCCAGGAGATGACGGCGATCTCCGGCGCGTTGACCCTGCTCACCAACGCGGTGATGGCCTGGAATGCCGAGCAGATGCAGCGCATCGTGACAGAAGGCGGGCCGGCTCTCTACCCCGACGCTCACCTGGCACGGATCGCACCCGTCGCCTACAAGCACATCAACATGAACGGGGTGATGCGCTTCCGGATTGAGGAATCGCACAATCTGGTCCGACAGCGCGCTCGCCGGGCCTGAAACCTGCTTCTTGAGGGAAATCAGATAGATAGCGGATCAGAGGTCCCGCAACATCTTGAAATCACACATATTCCTTAGCGGCACTCCCTGCAGAAGTGGTACGGGAACCCCGTGAAGAACTGGAGAGTTGGGCGGGTTCGCGGCGACTGCTGTGTCGCTGAGCGGTAAGCATCCGTTGAGCACCGCGGCGTGACCGGCACTTGGCGCCGTTCTGGAAATTGACGGCCCGTGGCAACTTGTCAGACTGTTCCTGCAGATTTGGAGGGAGGAGTGTGAAGCAGATTTAAGTCCAACGCGACATGTGAGCGACCGCGCGACCTGCTCCCCGTCGGTCACTCACAGCAAATGAGAGCCGAGCGGGTTCGTCGTTTCTCATTCAATGGCGAATCTGTACAGCCACCATTTCAGCCATCTCTTTGAGGGTGGGGGCGTCTGCTTGACCCGCAAAGCGCCCAATTTTGTACATAGGGGCCTTGTCAAACACCGCTTCACCCGAAAGCCAGCGCTCCCACGCCTGCGCTGGACTATCAATAACCTTAATAAGTCCTGCATTTAGTTCAACGAACTCGATGTACAACCCAAGATCATTCAACGCACATACGATTCCGAAGCGTATGGCAGTAGCGACTTCTCCTGGCGGAGCATAAGTCGGAACGTTCGGCGACTCCCTCTTCTTTCTTGCCCCTTCAACAGCCTTTCGACATGGCGCCACATCAGCCGAGTTGGCAGCGGCGCACGAATTGGGCCTAATATCGTATACCATGCACCGCTGCCGGTCGAGTAATGGACAACTCCAGAATCTGAAGTCCATGGGAGTTCCCTCATCTAACTTGCTCCTGCCAGACACTTTTCTCTTCATTGTGACGAGTTCGCCGCCACTAAGCGTATCCACGAGATAGCTAGCAATCCGGAGCACCTCGTGCGGCAGCGCCCACACACCTTGATAGCAGCAGTGGTCACACCCAATCTTGCACGCTACAGTGTGTCCGGCGTCTCTAATCGCGGCGATTTCATTCTCAACAGGGGTGTTGAAGTTCTCATCCACGCTGGACAAGAACCGCATCAACTGACCAGCATCGTGCGCGTTCCGCGTTTTCGCATATATAGACTTACTAAGAGCTAGTTGCGTTTCTCGTGACATCATCAGCTGCCGCCTTTCCCTGTACTTTACTTTTCGATTTTTTGCCGACCGACTTGTTACGGTTACATCATACGCGTCCGTGCGAGCTAAGCAGTCTCTCCTGACTCTCGCGGTCATATCGACGTTTTTGGCGCACTCACCCAGCGATTTCGCCAGGCAAACTCAACAGGTGTCGCGCTGGACCTAAATGCGCGACACCCGATGTCAGGAGAATTAACGGCTTCGCTCAGCACGTAAATTGAGACACTGGACTTAATCCTGCAACATTTCCGCGCCTTCTGGGATGAATTGCGCGACAAAGCGTCTTCCTGCGTGCTCGCAAACATGAGCCGACATCTGGCCCGTCGATACACAAGATCGAGCCGGTTGGCCCCCGAGTCAGCACCGAAAGTGTCGCACAATAGGTCCAATAGAATTGGACCTATTGTGCGAGTCGCAGAATTAAGTCCAACGCGACAACGCCCACCGCATCGAGCTCAAGGGCGACAGCCTGCGAAAGAAGCGGCCACCGCAGATCTCCGAGACGGCCACCGCTTGACCGTCCGACACCACCCGAAGATCATCCACCACGACCCGCAGGAGCGCGCCTCAGGTGGCCGGCATCAGATCGGAACGCCGGCCGGCATCGGATCGGAATACGTGGCCGCCTTCAAATCGGTACAGGTGGCCGGTTCTGTCGGAATCCGCAGAACGCGAACCTGCGACTCGCTAGCTGCCTGAATCCATAAGGGCACGCACTTCATTGAGGTGATGCGCCGCACGTCGCTGATCCCGCGAAACGAGGGCCTGCGCGACACCCGCTGCTCCACTCTTGAATACCAAGAACCCTTCGTGCTTCGCCCAACCGTTCAGTCCCTTCTCGAAGCGCTCCGCCGTGGCGGCGTCCAGAGTGAGGGCAGCGACGCGACCATTCCGCCGCCGGCTGAGAATCCGCCAACCCTCTACAATTCCGCCTCGCCACCCATCAACCAACTTATTGCCGTCTTTGATCTTGGCTGGTTGCGGCGTCACGGTCACTTCGAGGAACACAGCTGGTTCATCGACGTCGATCAATGCGAGGGACAAGTCCAGGGCCTCGCCGAGCCCGTGCGGGTTAAAGCCGGCATCTACTGCGAAGGCGTCTTCATAGCGATCGGACCAAGGATCTGCCGGTGAAGCTCGGAACCAGGGTCCCCTATTTAGATCGGAAGGAAGATCACCGTCGACCGAGGTCCACACATCGGTACGTGGCAAGGAGAGGGCAAACTGCACTTCAACCGAGCTTGGGAATTTTCCGACATTGACCTGGCCAAGGAAGGCCGATGCCAAATGCAGACTGGTCTCAAGGTCCCTAGCCGTGGGCTGCGTTCCCTCGTCGAACAGGATCCTGGCGCCCTGGCACGGCATCGTCGGGGAGGGAGTATCTCGATGGGCGCGAGGCAAGGCCACGGCCACACGGAACGGACCCAACAAGACATGCAGGACGGAACAGCTTGACTGCCCGAAAGCGGAATATGGGTCGAGATTCTGCATGTCATGGAGCGCGGAGAAAGCTAGGCGAGCAACCTCCGGAGCCAAATCGTAAGGATGTGCGGAAACCGCCTGGATACCTGACGCACCGGCGACCAGGAGCATGGGATGGATGGATACCTCTGTATCCCCGTTACCTTCATAGACATCGAACACCAAACCGACAATGCGATCGGCGTCGTGAGTCATGGAAAACAAGGGTCGCACGTCTTCGCTCAACTCGGCGATGGATACTCGATCGGCCTTGACAGCGAGTGGGAAGGGCCGGGCGGGAAACACTGCCGCTTCAGTCGACGGGCGTGGAATGAGCACCGCGTGATCATCCTTCGCCTGGAGATGGACCTGCGGCGATATCGCCGAGACCGCCTGCGTGCCCGTGGATGCTTTGAGGGCGCCCCAATTGCAACCGGGCTTCATCGCCGCAGCGAGGTCGTTCAATAGCTGGAGCTTGCTCGGCCGATCCGCAGCGGGCCACCGGTCGAGTATCCTGTCGACGCCGTTGGACAGGCGCTTCAACGTGGTCGTGACGGACGAAACGTCCGCTTCGCGATAGTTTTGGGCCATAGACTCGTTCCTTGTCTGCGGCACCGGATCCACACGAAACCTTGGGCCCTTTCGGAGGGATCCAGCAGCCGTACGTGACAGAGAACGACGTGACGGATTTCAGCACTCGACTGCGCCAAGATCCAACGGGCCCGGATCAGGCGCGAGAGTTTGCTTTCGCAAGCCGCGCCGACCTGCATTTCGCAGCGCGCCAGCCCCCTCTTAAATTAAATGATATCGCAGTTGCTGGCGCGTCGACAAGGCTCGAGCAACTATGGCGCCGCTCCGAGTCCGCCGCAAAACGCCAGCCCGTTCAAAGCCGCCAGGGGGTCCTCAAGCTTTATTCGCCAAACTACGCTCCCTCGGGCATAGCGTGAACATCGAGGGCCTACCGCTGATCTCCCACCAACCCCAGCTCCCGCGCCTGGTCCAGGAGGTTCTTGACGCTGGACACGTGCCACTTCAGCCGCCCTCGCGGCGTCGCCTGGTGCATCTCGGTCAGCGCCGCGGCGATCGCCTCGAGTGTGCGGGTCGCAGGTGACCGCGACAGCGCCGCCACCAGCGTGACCAGCTCTTCGTTCTCCGACCGTCGCGGCGACCGCTGCAGGATCCTCCCGTCCGCGAGACCGTCCCGCACCAAGCGTTTCGCGGCCCGGATCAGGGCGTCCCGGGCCCACTCCCCTCCCCCGTTCGGCCGGGCGATCTTCCGGTGGTTCAGGATCCGCACGACCTGGTCCCAGGTAAGGTCGGGGCGGAATTGCTCAAGTACCTGCTGCAGCTCGTGGCTCTGCTCGGCCAGGCGCTGGCTGCGCCGGTCATCCCGCGCTCGAGCCAACCTGCGGATCGTCCCGGGGTCGCGAGCGGCCAGTCCAGGATTGCCCCCCACCCGGCCCTCGCTACGCGCGTGATCGAGCCCGGCGATGGTTCGCTCCCGGATCAACCCGCGCTCCAGCTCGCCGACGGCGGCGAGGATCTGCAGGGTGAACCGGCCCTGGGGGGTCGTGGTGTCGACCGGGTCTCCGAGCGACCGGAACCCGATGCCGCGGTCGGCGAGCTCCTGAACCGTTTCCAGCAGGTGGAGCGTCGATCGTGCCAGACGATCGAGCTTGGCAACCACCAGGACGTCGCCACGTTTGGCGAGCGCCAGCGCTCGGCCGAGCTCCGGTCGGTCGCGGTCGCCGCCCGAGGCATTCTCGCGTAGGATGATCTCGCAGCCGGCCGCGCGCAGCTGCTCGACCTGGGCCGCCGTCGACTGGCCCTCGGTCGAGACCCGCGCATAGCCGATCATACGGCCGGCAGCCTTGGGCGGCTTCATGACCGCTCCGATCCCGGCGCCAAGCGCCGTTCTACAGATTGACGGTCCGTCGCACTTTTTCCTGCGGCGAACCCCACCACCTCAGAATCACACCTTTTCACAGTATCACAAGGCGACAAACGACCGTTTGTAGACGCGTGCAAGCGGAATCGGTGACGGGACCACCGCCGCGGCTCCAAGGATCGGCGGTGGCCAGCATGGCCTGAGCCGCGGCCCAGAGCCGCGCCCGAACGGCTTGGCCCGCTTCTCGCGAGCGATGCCCCGAGCACCCTCAGCGGCGCCGGGTTCCGCCGCGCGTCTGCTCCGAGTACACCCTCACAATGTTCCGAAAGGCCTATACTTATGGCCCCTTATCCTCCACGATTGCCGGTATCATACTGGCAATACTGATTGTTGTATTGGCCCAAAAGCAATCAGCCTATCAAAATGGCGTGGCGGCCGCGCGAGGCACTGAGGGCGAATTCCGTGACGAACGCTTCTTCGACCGTGGCTGACATCGACGCCTTCATCGCCTCGATCGAGACGCCTTCGAGCCGGGTCCAGGCCGAGGTCGACCAGCTGTCGGAGCTGCCGCTCCGCCTGGCCGTGGTCGACCGCATGCACCGCGCGCTCGCCGGACTCCGTGCAGCGACCAGCGGGCCTCATGCGGAGTACTGGAGGCCGGTGCAGCTCGTCCGCGAGGCGGCAGCACTTGCCCGCTACGACGGCTACTCGGCCGACCCCAAGGGACTGCTGTTGCTGGAAGCTCGGGCCATCCACGGCATGGAGGGCACGTTGCCGCGCGCCCAGCGCTACCTGCAGGCCATGCGGTATCTCGGCGATCAGCGGCCGCGGCTGGCGACGCTGACCACCACCTACCTCTACATCGACCGGCATCGGAAGTTCTGGCCGGCCGATCGCGGGGCTGACCCCGGCTGCCAGGCCGTCGCACGCATCCTCGAGGACGTCGAGCAAACCCTCGAAGCAGACGGCGCCAGCCTGGCGCGGCTGCTGCTTGCATACCGTCGCATGCTGGCCCTGCAGCTTCCTGACCGGCCGACGCCGGGCAGCGAGGGGGACAAGGACTCCTTCCGTGAGCAGCTGGCGACGCTCGAACCCGGGGACGCCGGCGGCGCGCTCGCCGCGATCGGGCTTTGCGTGGCGATCTGGCGCGTCGGGCTGCTGGACAGGCCGGAGTACTTCCTGGCCGACGCGCTTCGGCTGACGCCGCCGCCCGCCGCCGGCTCGGGCGATGCCCAGGACCTGGCGTGGCTCGCCACGGCGATCGCCGACGCGGCAGAGCGGGCCGCGGCCAGCGCCCGCGATTGCCGACTTCAGCTCGAGGTCGTGGAATCGCGGCTGGCAAGCATCGGCGGCCGCGACCGCAAGCGCTCCGAGCTGCTCCGCCTGCTGCTGACCAACCCCGTGACCTCGGCGAGCCGCCTCGCGCACCTGGCGCGAGTCTCGCGGCGCACCGCCCTCGCCTTCCTCGACCGCATGATCGCGCTCGGGATTGCCCGACAGATCGGCGAGAGCCGCGGCTTGCGGCTGGTGGCGGTCGACGCGATGGTCGGATGAGCTCCGTGCCGGACGGACAGATGAGGCGCGGTCGATGAACCTCACCAAAGACCAGAAGCTGCTGTTGCTCACGATTGCCCCTGGCGAGGTCCGGGTGCCGGCAGAGGAGGTTGGCCCAGAGTGGCTGGCCAACGAGCTGATCCAGCTCGGGTTGGCCCGGCGCATCGGCGTGACCACGGCATGGGCGCTGACGTTGGCCGGCGAAGCGGCTCGGCGCGACTTGATCGATGGGGACCACACCGACCGCCCGACGAAGCAGCGGCGGCGCTGACGTCCAAGCGCTTGGAGCTCGAAGTAACGGATGGCGAGTGTCCCGATCGCGGAAGCTGACCCATTCAATCAGGGACTTGCGAGCTGACTGCAGCCGGCGGCAACGGATGCCGGCCTCTCCCCTCCTCGCCGAAATAGACCTCCGGCCGTAGTTCCCGGTCTCGCTCGAGATACAGGCGGCCCACTTTGGTCGAGAGCTCGGCGAGGCGGGCGTTGATCCCGCCGAGGCAACCAGTGTCGTAGCAGCGCGGGAGCTCCTCGCGGAGCCTTGCACGCTCCTGCTCGAGGCGGGCGATCTCGGCGTCCCGGCCCGCCTGCGCCGGCGTCGCACCCCCGATCCCTGACATGCGCCGCCCAGGGCTTGCCGATGCGCGTTGGCCAGCCGCGCTCTGCCCAATCTCCAGCTCCGGCACGCCATCCACGTTCCACCCGAAGCTGCGCCAGCGCGCGGCGTTCGGGAGCCGCCGTCCGCCCGGCCTCACCAGGCTCCGTTCGCCCGACTCCATCGTGAGCCAAATCGTCAAGACCTCGTGCGTCCCGAATTCGGCGTCGCTGCACTCGCCCGACATACGGTCGATCAGCACTTGATCGGCGTGGCTGGCCGCTCTCGCCCGATCATGCCGAAGCATGTCGAGCGGAAAGGGCCAGCGGCCGCGAACGGCGTACGTGCGTTCCATTGATACCCCCCTAAAGCCGCCGGTCGTCCGGCAGCGGATCTCCCTTCGCGGGCGATCCCGGCGCTGGCACCTCGCGCAGCCACGTGACGCGCAGCTCTTCGACTCTCGTCAGCTGCGGCCGCCGAATGGCGGCACGCCGCATACGAGGCCCGCGGATCCGGCGAACGGGTCGGGGCCCGCGACAGGGCCAGTGGTGAGGTAGGCGGCCATGAGTGCGACCGGCTTGCGGCCCGGGTGACCGTGGCGCGCTTCCATCCGCTCCGCTCGGTGCTCGATGGCGAGCACGCCGCCCTGGCACTCCAGGCGCTCGCAGGCCTCCGCCATCGCCACGCCGGCGCGCAGCAGGTCGAGCGGGCTCCGGCGGGCTTCCACCGGCTCGGATCTGTCGTCCAGCGTGGCCGCGATCTTGCCGTGCGGGTCGTAGACGTACACGACATGCGGCGCGATCGTCTCGGCATGCCAGCGCCGTGCCTGCCACTTCGCATCCTCTTGGCCAAGGATGAGCGCGATCCGCTCACGGTCCGTCATTGCTGCCACGTTACGCCCCCGTCATCAGCGGCTTCGCAATAGCCCAGGCGGCCTCGAACGGCATCGCGTTGAGGGTGGACACCGCCGGACGGGTCTTCGCGAAGTGCGCCAGACACTGCTCATCGATCGTCTTCATGCCCTTGAAGCGGATCTGCACCAGTTCGCCCTCGTCCACATAGATGACGCCTGACTTGAGCAACTTTCGGAGCTGGGCCTTCGCATCAGCGTCCCAGATCTCCGCATGGCACCATAGTTCGAGGTCGCAGGGGATGTCGGCGCGGCCGTGTTTCGCCATGCTGATCGGCGGGACGTTCCTCGCGATGAACGCGTTGATCGCCTCCAATGTAGAGCCGGCGCGCGGGCGCTGCACGTCGGCGCCGCCACGCCCCCTGTTCTCGACGTCCACCGCCGGCGCGCCGTCCACGTAGACCGTAGCCGTGTAGCAGGGGGTCTCCTGGCTCATCGACTTCATGTGCTTCAGGTTGCGGAGTTCGATTTTCATCGGACCAGTCCTCGGTTGGCGTTGCGATGGCGTGAAGGTAGGGCAATTGCACTACGTCGTCAAGTCGGCGTGGTGCACTTGCACGACATCCGCTCGGTGACTATCCTGTTGCGATGGAGCAGGCACGTGCCCGGCGGATCATGAGCGTTCTCGGCTGGGGGCCCAGCGAGGTCGCGCGGCGTTACAACCGTCTGACGGGTGCGCGCTACGACAAGCAGCAGGTCCACAAGCAAGTCAGCGGCGGCCGGCAGGTATCCGACGGCCTGGCCGCGTTTCTGAAGCTTTCGCTCCGCCTGGCAGTCGCCCAGCGACGCCTCGCCCGCCTCCGCGAGCTAAGCTTGTCCGAAGCATCGGTTGAGGCCGCCGCCAGCTTCCTCCTCCATGCCGCCCGCTCGTTTCCCGAACTGGCGCCGGACGACATCGCGCGATCGATCGTGCGGCGCGCGCGCGATCTCGACGGCAAGAATTGACGTAGGGCATACGCCCTACACCCCGTTGGCAGCGTCGATCCCTTGCACTACGCTTCAAGTCATCGATCGACAGGGAGCGGGACATGTTCGACACGTCCGAGAGGTGCGGATATCAGGCGCTGGGCGCGCAGCCCATGGGCTTCGTACAGCGCTGGCGCGATCGTCGCGAGGTGCGGATCGGTTACCGGCAGTGAGCACTCGACGAAGGCTTCAGCCCGTCCGGATACGCGGTCGCGGTGATCGCCGAGCGGTCGGCGCGGCGGTTCGTGGCTATGCCGTGCGGCTTCTGGTCCAGGCCGGATGCCCGGCGCGCAGCTTCGGCGAGGAGCCCCGCGACTGGCTGGCCCGGGTGCTCCCCGGCCTGCGCCGGCTCCGGCATCCCGGCAACTTTACCTACCTGTTCGGGCTCGGTCGCGTCGAGCAGAGGCGCTTGGCACGCCTGCACCCCGCCCGCCTCCCCTACCCCCAGGACCACGCCGTCGAGACCGCGGGCGTGACCCTGGCGGCTTGAACGGAGGCATCGAGGGGGGCGCCGTGAGCGAAGCTGGCGGCCGGGCGGCAGGCGCGGGCAGGGCGCTAGGGGGCGCATTCGAGTATTCTGTCGGACCGCACGAAGCCACAACGCCATGCTTGGTTGGCGGCCATCGGGCGCACGCGTATCCGGCCGGCTACGCGAGTGCGCTTCTGGAAGCCCTTGAAACACCTTGAAGGTTGGCGAAACCGGATTGACAGGTAAACTGGATTGACCAGTTTGACCGGAAAACCATAAAAACCATAGCAACCGGTGAATAAGGTAACACCCGGTATACCGGTTAGGCCCGTTATGCTGCTGCATCCGTATAAGATGGTGCATCCGGTTTTACCGGTGAAACGGTTGAATAGGATAATATGGACGCCATGGGTGAGCCAGTGTAACCTGCATAGACAGTTTATCCGGTAGAGCGGTGAAACTGGTTTATCAGGTTTAGCTGGAACGAAGGTTCGACCGGCGTAACCGGTGAAACCAGCGTCGGCGGTCAAACCGTTTGCCCAGGCAAATCGGCCAAACTGGTCCACCCGGATCAATTATCGCTGTGAGGAGAGTGTCGATGCCGCCGGCGAAGATCGTGACGATCACCAACCAGAAGGGCGGTGTGGGGAAGACCAACATTGCGATCAATCTTGCCGAGGGCCTGCAGCTTGCGGGGCTGAAGGTGCTGCTCGTCGACACCGACCCGCAGCAGTCGGCGATGGCGTATCTGACGCGCCTGGACGCCGGCCTCGATCGACCGCCGCTCGCGGTGATCGACCTCTCCAAGGCGGAGAAGGCGGTCCACCAGTCGCTCAGGGCCCACCTCGACAGCTACGACGTGATCGTCGTCGACACGCCGCCCCACAGGGCGGCGACGCAGCCCCGCAGCGCGATGCTGGTCTCCGACCTCGTCCTCGTTCCGCTTCCGCCCTCGGCCCCGGACCTCGATGCCACCAAGGCGACGCTCGAGGCGATCGGCGAGGTCAAGACCCTGAACGAAGGGCTGATCACGCGCATCGTCATCAGCCGGATCGCCGCCAACCGCCGCCTGGCGCGCGAGCTGCGGCCGTTGCTGGAAGACTGGGGCGTGGAGACGCTGAAGCAGTCGATTGCGGAGCTCGAAGCGTTCAAGACGGCCGCGGTCGACGGCCGCAGCGTGCATGGCCTGCGCCGCTCGGACACCGGCGACGCGCGGCGCCAGGTCGACAACATGGTCAGCGAAGTGCGCGAGCTGCTGGAGGTGTGACATGGCAGGAGGTCTCGGCAAGGTCGGCAAGCCGCAGCTGGACCGGTTTCAGCTCGCCGACCAGGTCATGGGCGCGGACGGCGGAGCACCCGCCGGCGATCCCTATGCCCCGTCGCCGTCGGGCGAGCAGCGGGCCGAGGCGGCCGCTCCTTCGGCGACGGTCAAGAAAACCCTGAACCTCACGACACGCAGCCTCGAGGACCTTCGCCACATCGACACGACGCTCATGAGGGCAGGACGGAAGGCGAAGGAAACGGAGCTGCTGCGAGCGGCGCTGGATTATCTGGCCCGACAGCCGGACGACGTGATTGTCGAGGTCTACGACGGGATCGAGAAGCTGCAGACCGGGCCGCGGCGACCCGGGTAAGGCGTTCGTGACTGCCGATGCCCGCGAGCCGCGCGGGTGGGGCCGGCAATTGGGCTTGCTGAGCCCTCTATTCACGAATCCTGCCCCGCTCGTTAGCAAGATCTTAGAGGGTTAGATAGAGTTACGGGCCGCAGGAATCGCGAGACATCAGAGGCTTACGCGCGGCTAGAGCCTCCAAGTCACGAACGCGATGGCGTCGAGTCACGAGCCGAGGCGCCTCAATTCACGAGTAGCTCGGCCTTCAATTCACGACCGGTCATGCGTGTCGGGCCCTCGAATCACGAAGCGGGTGAGGCGAGGCTGGTGGGGCTCGCACTCCGGGCAGTCTCTTGAGCGCTTCCCGCTCGAAGTCGAGCGGGAAGCGCTCATAACCCGATGAAGATAGAGCAGATTCACTCGACGAGAAGATTCCGTCCGATCGCGATCTGCTCTAGGCCCTCAATTCACGAGCGGGGCGGTGCGTCGCGGCCGCGACCCACGTGCGTCGCCCCGCAGCCCGCCTGTTCCGCCGCGGCACGGGCCTCGCGTGAACGTGCCCGCTGCCGATTCGCCGCTCTAGGCCCTCAAATCACGAAGATGTACTTCGTTTGTTCCCGAAGGCAATGGCGGGCGGAGCATAGCGGGAGATGGCCGGAACCGCCGTTGGGACCTCGAATCACGAGGATCCGCAGTTGCAGAGCCCTCAAATCACGATTCCCGGCACGCACAAGCGCCCGATATATGTGCACACTTCCGCAAATGGCCCCAGCATATGGTGTCGGAGGCAAGCAAGCATGGCACAAGCGGTGATCGAGGTTGAGCCGGCGCAGCTCCCCCTGAGGCTCGACAGCCCGCTGAGGGGATCGGTCAAGGGCGAGCGCAACATTATGGCCTATCCCTGGTTCGACCTCGACCGTAGAGCCCTCAAATCACGAATCGCATTCGCGGACACTGAGGTCGGCGTGACCATCGAGGTCCGCGCCGGCGGTGCCGGCGGCTGCCCGACCATCTACGACAAGGACCTCATCCTTTATGCGGCCACCGTCATCGCTAAGCGCGCCGACGATGGCGAGTTCCTCGGGACGGACGCGGACAGGACCATCGACTTCACGATCCATGACTTCATGCGGGTCGCCGGCCGGTCGACGGACAAGCACTCCTACGACGGCTTTCACGCGATGCTGGACCGCCTGACCACCGCCAGCATCCGCACCAGCATCGAGATCGCGGCGGGCGACGGCGAGAGTGATGGCATGGACGGCTGGTTCACCTGGTTCGAGTCCGGGACGGCAGTGAAGTACCGCAGGACTGCGGATGGGCAGAAGCGCGTGCAGCGGGTCCGCATCGTCGTCGGCAAGTGGCTGTGGAACGCGATCGTCAAGGATCGGAAGATCCTGACCTACGATCGAGGGTATTTCGATCTCGATCCAGTCGAGCGACGTCTCTACGACCTCGCCAGGGTTCATGTAGGCAGGCAGGAGCGCTGGCACATCGGGTTGGCGAAGTTGCAGAAAAGAATCGGGGACAATCGGCGGCTCGCGAAGTTCGCCGATGCGATTCTGGCGATACAAGAGCGCGACAGTCTTCCGACCTACCGGTTCCGCGTGGTTACGCCGCTGCGACCAGGCGCGCTGCGGCGAACTCAGCGGGATCTCGAAGCCACTATGGTCATCTTTACGCCCAAGGCGGAAGCAGCGCCGCCGACCCTGGACCTCCAGGCAACCAGGCCGGTGACGGCGGCTATCCGGCACCCGAGCCTGGTTCGGCAACTCGAGGCGATCGGCTTCATGGGTCGCCTCGGCCGGGCGAAGGCAGCGAACAAGGCCTTGAGGGCGGCTGGGCGCGACGCTCTCGAAGAGAAGCGCATCGCGCAGGAGACGGCGAGACTGGCCGAGTTGCTGGTAGGGCTCGGTATCGAGCCGGCAGGGTAGGGCAGCGCTAGGCGGCGCACAGCTCGATCACCCGAATCGGAGGCGCGCGGGCGACGGCGGGCCTCCGATTGTCACCGTCACGAGCATCTGGACAGCGACAGCTGCGAGCACCGCCGTCGAACCGAGGCGCTGGGCCCCCTCAGTGCTCGTGGGTGGGACCACGGGCGTTCGCCGGCGTCGAGAGCGCCAGGTGGACCGTGGAGACGATGCTGGCGCGCTCGCGTTGCGGCAGGCTCAGGAACAGCCGCAACTCGTCGGCGGCGTCGGCCGAGAGGCGCTCCGACGCCTCCTCGACGAGCGACTGCCAACGCGCGTCGGGCCACGCCCCGACCCCGGAAGCGGCCAGGAGGCGCCGGCTCTCGGCGAGGAGACACGCGTCGTCCGGCTCCATCGCAAAGCTGGTCTCGCCGTCCGGGCTCTGCAGCGCCGAGAAGCGTCGGCAGTGCAGGTGCGCGCCGATCTCGATCAGGCGCCGCGCCCAGCCGGCCCAGTACGGGTCGACGCCCGCAAGGAACGCTCCGACGGCGACCCAGGGGTTCGCGGTCGGGCCGCCGCTCTCCGCCATGTCCTCGAGCTTGGTCATGTCCTCGAGCTTGAACGGCTGGTCGAGCGGCCGCGGCACCGGGAGCTTCATCTGCAAGTCCCACGGAGAAGTATCCACCATTTCCGTCATCTCGTGCCTCCATCGCCTCCGTAGCCGCCACAGCGGCGGCCGACTGACGCAGTATCGGCTATCGGGATCGCGGCTGCGGCGCGCACGGCGGCCAACTGTCCGGGAAAGGAGTCGGTGATCTTCAGGCATCGGAGGACGCATCGGCCCGACCGGCGAGCAGCTCTGGTACCGAGCATATGTCGACCGGGGCGAACCCCCGACCTGCAGCAGAGGCACGTGATGCTCGTCTTGCGCCGCTATCGGCGCATCCGGTCCCAAGGGCAGATCATCGAGTAGTCCTCAGGCAGCCTCCAGCGGCAACGGTACGTCTCTGGCACCATGCCGTGGACTTCGCGAAGATGCGGTTCCAGGTCGCGGTGCCGCTGCCCGCACTCCATGCAGATCAGGTAGTCCGAATGCACCGAGAGGTGCGCCGGCACGGCAGGTGGCGTGACGGCAGGCGCCGGCGACGGCGGCCTCTCGACCCTTCGCCCCGTTCGCGGCTTGCCGCGCTTCGCGTTGCGACCTTCCGCCTCGGGAGGAGAAGGCGGGGTCTCCTCCACTCGGGCTTGTAGCCCAGCCGCCGCCGGACGCCGTGACTTCCACCAAGTGTCTGCGCGCCCGATTTCGGCCGGCGTCCATACCGGGCGGCGACGGCCATTGCCCTTCTTCTGCATCCCGCTCTTCCCCGCAATTGTTGCCTGCCAGGGATGCCGCGTTCGTCGTCCTGTCGCAAGGGCGGGTCACACAAGGAGATCTTCGGATGGACGGCTCGATGCTCTCCATGATCGACGTCGAGCCGCGCGGGTTGCCGCCGGCGGCGCGACGCTCTCGGGCGCGAGTTGTCCGGGAAACCGAGGCCGGAGTCCGTCATGACCGGCGGAGAGTCCGGATTCCAGCATCCGTCATGATCGGCCGCTGATCGGCCGCGACCCCCGAATTCGGCCGCTCCGGCTGGTCATCAAGGTGACCGCGCGGAGATGTCGACGGGCGACGCTCGTGGTATGGTTGTTCGCAGGCCATGCAAACGGGGGGAAGCCATGCTGCGCTGCCTTGCGATCCTGCTGCTGACCGTCGCCGTACCGACGGCTGCGGCGGCGGCACCGCTCACGATCGCGACCTGGAACCTCGAGGGCCCGGCCGGGCTCGAGGGCCGGGACGCGGAGCTCCACGCCTTCGGCGACTTCGTTCGCAGTGCCGATGTGGTCGTCGTGCAGGAGGCCCTCGGTGCGGAGCAGGTGAGGGGGTTCCTGGCCAAGGCGGGGCTGACGGGCTGGAGCTTTGCCGTCTCCGACTTCGCCAGGGACGAGATTGCGGATCCGTACGCGAAGCTCGAGGTTGCGGTGCTGTCGCGCCACCCGCTCGTAGGCTTCGCCGAGTTCGACCCCTATCCGGCCGACGACACCGAGGCCATGCGCGCCGCCGACGCGGACGTGCTGGTGCCGGAGCTGATCCCGGCGGCGCAGCGCCGCAACACCGGCGCGCGCGGCTGGATCTCCGTCGAGGTACCGGCGCTGAAGCTCGTGGTGATCGCCGCACACCTGAAGTCGTCGCAGGGCCGAACCGGCAAGGCCGATGAGGAGAACAGCTTCAAGCGCGAGGCGGTCGCCGCGGCGATTGCCGTTCAGATCAGCGCCGACGCCCAGCTCCGGCGCGACTGGTCGCACGTCGTCGCCGGCGACTTCAACGTCGCACCCGGCGACGTCGCCAAGGTCGGCGTCGACTTCGCCCGGGCGTGCTCGGCCACCGCCTGCACCGCTTACGACCAGACGCACGCGATCCTGTCCTCCGGGCTCGTCGCCGGACTCGCCATGCGCAATCTGGTCGTCGGCCTCGGCCCGAGCTATGTCGGAGGCAACTATGCGAAGAGCCCGATCGACAACGTCTATGCGACGGGCCCGATCTTCGACCGGACCGTCCGGCTCACCGCGGAGCGCGGGCCCCCCTTCGGTTCCGACCACCATGCCCTGCGTGTGACGGTCGAATAGGGGAGGGGCCGCCGATGCTTCCAGGAGAGATCGAGACCGTCACCGTCGAGGCGATCGAGCAAGGGGTGCGGGGCGCCGCGGCCTGCATCGAGCAGCAGGTCCGCGACCCAGTGCTGACTCGCATCCCGGACGGCGCACGCATCGTGTCGATCGATGGCTGGGCAGGCGCCGGCAAGACCACGATCGGGCGGATCGTCGCCTCAGCACTGGGCGCTGCCCTGGTCGACCTGGACGATCACCTGGTCCGGGAGCAGGGCAGCTTCCTCGACAGCCTCAGGCTGCCCGAGGTGGTATCCGCCATCGCGGATGGCCTCGCAGGCTCCGGCCACGTCGTCGTGACTGGGTGCATGGTGGACCTGGTCCTTGAGCGGGCCGGCTTCATCGCCGACTTCCGCGTCTACGTCGTGCGCATCTCGGGGATGGTCTCCGTTCCGGAGTATGAATCGCTCGACCGCTACGAAGAGCTGTGCGGTGAAAAGACGGCCGACAAGCTGATCGCCGAGCAAGAGGCTTCCGCTCGGCGATTCGCGAAGTACGAGGGCCGCCCTGTCGAGCCGGGCGTGAGCGCCTTGCCCGGACTCGCACAGGAATTGATCGGCTATCATAAGTCCCGGCGACCGCACTTCTCAGCGAATCTCATCGTCAGGGTCAAGCGACTGAGTTGAACATGGCGGTCCGTTACGATGACCGCATACCCATCAGCAACTGGAGAACGATCCATGGCATTGCGACCCATCATTCTCGCGACAGGCCTCACGGCTGCGCTTGCCTGCTCGGCGATGCCGGCGACTGCGGCGGTCCAGAGGCTCGTCCTGCCGGATGGCTCGGGCGCGATCATCACGACGGCCGATGCGACCGCGGTCGACCTGACGGCGTGGCCGATGCTGAAGGCGATCGGGCAGACGCGGATCGAAGCCTACGGTGGGTGTGCGGTCGTCATCCCGCCGGTCGGCCTGGCGCTGGCCGTACCGCTGAAGCCCGTCGCTGAGTGGCAGGCCTTTGTTGCGAGGGCACCGGGGGTTCATCCCTGCTGATCGACTCTTCTGCATTTCGGCGATGCAGCGGGATGGCTTTCACGCTACACGAGTGCTCACCCGAATGAGAGACGCGCCGAGATGACCGCCCCGCTGCGCTTCGACCGGACCCTCCCGCACCTGCTCGCCGGTGCCTCCGAGACGTTCGGGCGGGTCTGCCGGACAACGCTGGCGGAACTCCAGGGCGGAAGCCCCGCGAAAGCCTTCGACCTGGTCGAGACGCTCATCGCGACCAAGCCGATGAACGCGGCGGACCGACGGTGCATGCTGGCACTGCGCGTGGCGCTCCGTGCCTGCCTGGCCCTTAGGCGGGCAGGCTTGCCGATCGACTTCGCCCACTACGTCAGCAGCGGGATCGCCATGGATGCCGCCCGGCGGATCGCGCCAGCGCTCGCAGAGGGGCTGGCGGCGGAGATCAGGGCGCGCACGGTCGGCGACATCCGCTGTCCGAACTGCTCGTCTGCTGGCGACGATGCCGGCTGGACCCGCATCGTCGACCGGTCGGGGGTCGCGCACGCTCGGTTCTACGTCGATCCGGCGGCGGTGATCGCAGCGGCCCTGCCTGGCGAGGATGTGGGCCCAGCGGATGCCGAACTATCGGTCGGCGCGGCGCTGCAGGCGATCGACGCGCGGGCTCCGGTCCTTGCATGCACGAAGTGCGGCCTCCGCTACGTCGGGTGGCGGAGTGACCCGTCGCGGTTGGCCACCGGGTATGCTCGCAGCGAGGCCCCTGGTTGTCTGCTCGACGGTCGCATCGCGGTCGGTCGGGCGCATGTTCTGGCATTCGCCTATCGGAAGGCGGGATTGCCGCTCTACCTCGAGCAACGCCTCGGCGGCCTTGCAGGTGAGACGGTCTACGAGCTCGGCTGCGCCGAGGGCACGATGATCTCTCTCCTTCGTGACCTCGGCGTCGAAGCGATCGGCAGCGACCTCGACGCGCCGAAGATCCACTATGGGCGACAGGCGCTCGGTCTGGACAGCCTCTCCGATCAGGACGCCTTCTTCTGGTCGCTGCCAGCCGGCAGCCTTGACGGACTCATTGCCTTTCACACGCTGGAGCATGTGCTCGAGGTCGATCGCTACGTCGACGGGTTCGCCAGCGCGTTGAAGCCTGGCGGTTGGCTTTCCGTCTCAGTCCCGCGGGCGACTGCGGGGACCGACGGAGAGTGGCGGGCAATGGGCGGATCTCATCTCATCGGGTTCGACGAGATGAGCCTCGTGCACTTCCTGAGGCGCCATGGCTTCGTGATCCAGGATCGGCAGGTCGACGATGGGTCGGACACTGTCCCGCGCGATCCCGTGGTCGGGTGGCCAGATTGGTCGGGGACGCGTGGGGACATCACGATTGTCGCTCGCAAGCGCGCATGACGCGGGACGACGAGCGTCACCGCCCGGCTGGTTCGGTCACGCTGCACTTCGAGGGCGCCGCCACGAAGTTCAGCAAGCACGTCCCGAGGACCGGCTGCCAGCGCTCTCGGTGGGGTGCCGCGGCGGGATAGTGGCGCGCTTGGTGCGGCGTGTCCGGGAAGCCGGGCTCGGAGCCGGTGATGACCGGCCAAGAGTCCGGATTCTAGAAGTCTCTATCCGCCGCGACGCCATGTTCGCGCGCGAGGCAGGACGGTCGGCCGGTCAGGTGGACCCGGGTATCGATCCGAGACGCTCGACGGAGACGATCTCCAGGCCATCCAAGGGACACCCGATCAGGACGTCGTCGCCGTCGTTGTCGTAGATCCCGTCGTACTGCCGGCCCGCGTAGGCGTTGCAGATCCGGATCATGTATCGGCGTTGCATCTCCTGCGGATGTGCTTCACGAGATCGAGCGAACGCTGCTTCGACGATCGGAGCGCTTCTGGCAACAGCCAGAAGCAGCGGCCGAGTGACCCGCGCCTCCAGAAGGTACCCGGGCAGACTGATGTCTCCCTGCGGTCGCCATCTGGCATAGCCCAACGCAAGCTCCCTCCTGGTCGCGAAGAACCGGGCCGCGCTCAGCATGTCCAGAGCGACCGCCTCGGTCGCAGTCGGGCAGCCGCGGTACAGCACTTCGCCGGGATTCAACATTCGCTCGCCGCGCCAGACGGGCCGCTCGACCCCCTCATGGTTATCAAGCGACATCAGGAACTGACCCCCTTGCGACATCTAAAACTGACCCCCCCCTGGTGGTTGATGGTGGTGGGCTTATGCCCGGAGTCCACAGGGGGGACCCGCGCGCCGCGCAGCGCTTTCAAGCGGCAAGCGGAGCGGCGCGCGGGGGGTACCTGTGGGCCCCCGGGTATAAGCGTTGGCGGGGGTTCGGGTGCGGTGGGCCGGCGTCATGCGACCTGCTCCGGGCTGAGGGTGGTGGCCTTGATCAGCCCGGCCCGGCGCTTCTCGCGCAGGCGGTAGCTGTCGCCGCGGATGGTGATGACCTGGCTGTGGTGGAGCAGTCGGTCGAGGATCGCGGTGGCGACGACCGGGTCGCCGAAGACGGTGCCCCATTCGCCGACCGAGCGGTTTGAGGTGATCAGCAGGCTGCCGCGCTCGTAGCGCCGGGATACGAGCTGGAAGAACAGGTGCGCGGCGTTGGTCTCGAACGGCAGGTAGCCGAGCTCGTCGACGATCAGGAGCTTGGGCTTGGCGAAGAAGGCCAGGCGCTCCTCGAGGCGGCCGTCGCCATGGGCCTTGGCGAGGGCGGCGACCAGCGCCGAGGCCGGCGTGAACAGCACCGAGTAGCCTTCGCGGATGGCCTCGCGGCCGAGCGCGATGGCCAGATGCGTCTTGCCGACGCCGGGCGGCCCGAGCAGCAGCAGGGCGTCGCCATGGGCGACCCAGCGGCAGGCCGCCAGATCGCGGATCTGCAGCTTGTCGAGCGACGGCTGAGCCGCAAAGTCGAAGCTGTCGAGGTCGCGCAGGGTCGGGAAGTGGGCGATCTTGCTGGCCATCTCGATCCGGCGCTCGTTCTTGCGTGCGACCTCGCGCTGGCACAGGAAGGCCAGGGCCTCGCGCAGGGTCATCTCGCGGCGGGCGGCCTCGTCGAGCAGGGTATCGAGCTGGTCGCGGATCGCCGTCAGCTTGAGCCGGGTCAGCATGTCGAGGAGCGCGTCATGGTCGACCGGCATCACCAGCCTCCCCCGACCAGCCGCTCGTATTCCTGCAGCGGCCGCAGCAGCTCGGCCGGCGGCAACGCCCTCTCTGGCGGTGGATCCGCCGGATGCACCGCGGGCCGCGCCGGCATCACCCCGGCGAAGTGCGCCGGCTCGACCAGCCGCTGACGCCGCCCGGCGGTCTCGGGATGGCCGGCGACCTCGCAGCCGCCATGCTGGATGCTGACCCGGCCGCCGGCGACCACCACCCGCACGGCCTCGCCGATCAGCCGCCACGGCACGCTGTAGGCGTTGGTGTCGACCTCGACGCAGCAGTCCGCCTGGACCCGCCGGATAAGGTCGCGGACCTGGCGGAACGGCGGGCGGCCGTCGAGCGGACGCAAGGCGCCGGCTTCCGCCCGCTGGAACCGCTCGATCGGCGGCTCGCCGGTGGTGCCGTGCTCGCGCACATCGGCGATCTCTCGCATCCACCAGGCCAGGTGCGCTTCCAGCGCCGCCCAGCTCTCGAAGCTGTGCCCGGCAATGGCGTTGCCCTTGACGTAGCCGACGCCGCGCTCGTCCTTGCCCTTGGTGCGCGCCCGGTACGGGGCGCACGCCCGCGGCTTGACGCCCCAGTAATGCGCGAACGCCCGCAGCCGCCCGTTGAACCGCACCTCCCGGGTCTCGGCGTCGTGGTGGTCGACCAGCGCCCGGGCGTTGTCCAGCAGCACTTCCTGCGGCAGCCCGCCGAAGTGCGCGAACGCCCCCTCCAGCCCGTCGAACCACGCCGACTGGCGGGCGTGCCGGAACGCCTGCACATAGCAGCGCCGCGAGTAGCCCAGCGTCGCCACGAACAGGTACACCCGCACCGCCTCGCCGCCGACCGGCACCCGCCGCTCGCCGAAGTCGATTTGCAGCTGACGGCCGGGCGGTGTCTCGAACCGCACCGTCGCCTGTGCCTCGGCCCGCAGCGCCTGCCGCAGCGGCGCCACCGCACGCTCGATCGTCCGCAGGCTGACCGTCAGCCCGTGCTCGCGCTCGAGGTCCTGGCGCACCACGTCGGCATTGCCACGGTGTTGCCGGAACCGCTCCGCCACCCACGTCTCCAGCCCGGCCAGCTTCCCGGCGCGCCGCGGCCGCCGATACCCCGACCAGCCCTGCGCCGCGACATAGCGCTTCACCGTGTTCCGGCTGCAGCCGAACTCCAACGCGATCCGCTTCGTGCCCCAGCCCAGCGCCGACAGGCGCAGCATCGCTGCGACTTCATCCGGCCTCCGCATCTCCTCTCCCCGCAACCGT